>ERZ791912.19-NODE-19-length-138388-cov-42.466425_pt1 | contig 138388 bp, 115 predicted proteins | sample MGYA00510141_ERZ791912 | MGnify/ENA primary metagenome ERZ791912 (study PRJEB30046, sample SAMN00792082) | human gut metagenome | study: EMG produced TPA metagenomics assembly of the A metagenome-wide association study of gut microbiota in type 2... | reverse complement strand
CTAAATTATTGTTTACAACATTAACTATACCATATTTTAAAAGAAAGGATGAGCCTATGAAACAACCAATTTTAGCAATTTGTTATGATTTTGACAAAACCTTATCTCCAGATGATATGCAAGCACAGGGATATATACAATCAATTGATTATGAAGTGGCGGATTTTTGGAAGGAATCAAATAAGTTAGCATCTGATAATGATATGGATCAAAATCTTGCATATATGTATATGATGCGTGATAAATCACGAGGAAAAGTTTTATTTACTAAAGAAACATTACGTAAAGATGGTAGTAAAGTACAATTATTTCCAGGTGTTAGAACATGGTTTGATAGAATTAATGAATATGGTAAAAGTAAAGGCGTTATGGTGGAACATTATATTATTTCCTCCGGTTTAAAAGAGATGATTGAAGGAACTGAAGTGGCTGACAAGTTTAAAAAAATTTATGCTAGTTCATTTTATTATAATGACGTCGGAGAAGCAGTATGGCCAGCACAGGTAGTAAATTATACAAATAAAACTCAGTTTTTGTTTAGAATAGAGAAGGGAGTTCTTGATGTAAATGATCAAGAAGTCAATTCGTTTTTTGAACCCAATCAGTACAGAGTACCATTTAGAAATATGGTATACATTGGTGATAGTGATACAGATATTCCTTGTATGAAACTTGTAAACATAAATGGAGGACATTCTATTGGAGTATATAATTCTGCAACAAAGGATAAATCAAAAGTTTTCAGAATGCTTGATGAGAACAGGATAAAATATTATGCTCCAGCGAATTATGAAAAAGGTTCTATACTTGAACAATTAGTACAGAAAATAATTGATAGAACTATTTCTAATGAGGTTCTTGAAGAATTTCATTTTGACTGTTTATTAGAAAAGGAAGATGAAACAAGAGGGCAAAGTGAAGAAGAACTTAAGAAAGAAGAATTAATAGATAAACTTGAAGATAGCGGTAATTTTGCTAATACGCATGCTGTTATAAAACAGCTTTCTGAGATTAATGAGTGGTCTCTAAATCAAAGAAATAAGTTATATAAAATTGCATTAGAAAATACACAGGTTATGTATATTTTGAAGGATACTGATGTTAAAGAATTTTATAGTATGATTTGTAATGAAGATGATAGTGAAGATGCTATGAAGGTAAAAGAAATTATATATGAAGAATAGCGAGGTGATTAAATGTCCACTAATTATACAGAAGCTGATTATGAAAATTCTGTTATAGAATTGTTTAGAAATGACTTAGGTTATGAGTATGCTTATGGTCCGGATATTGAAAGGAATTTTCATAGTCCTTTATATGAGGAAGTGTTAGAGGATTCTCTGTATCGTTTGAATAGAGATTTACCTTCTGATGCCATTCAGGATGCCATGTTTAAGTTGAAAAATTTTGAAAATGGTGAACTTGTGCAGAAGAATGCTGTTTTTATGGATTATCTACAAAATGGTATTCCGGTAAGATTTTTTGTTAATGGAGAAGAACGTTCTTCTATTGTATATCTTGTAGACTATAAGAAGCCGGATAACAACTCTTTCATTGTAGCTAATCAGTGGACATTTATTGAAAACAGTAATAAACGCGCGGATATAATTCTATTTTTAAATGGATTACCAGTTGTTTTAGTTGAACTAAAATCACCATCTCGTGAAGAAACAGATGCTTCTGAGGCATACAGACAGCTTCGTAATTACATGATGGAAATTCCGTCTATGTTTATTTATAACGCTATTTGTGTTATGAGTGACCAGCTTACCTCTAAAGCAGGAACTATTACTTCTGGTGAAGATCGCTTTATGAAATGGAAGACAAAGGATGGAAAATATGAAGATACACAATTCGCAAAGTTTGATACTTTCTTTGAAGGAATGTTCCAGAAAGAAAGATTGCTTGATATCATAAAAAACTTTATATGCTTCTCAAATGAGGGAATAAACAGTTTTAAGATACTTGCAGGGTATCATCAATATTTTGCGGTTCGTAAGGCTATTGTATCAACACAAAAAGCTACTGTTACAGATGGTAAAGGTGGTGTGTTTTGGCATACACAGGGAAGTGGAAAGTCGTTATCTATGGTCTTCTATGCACATTTATTACAAGAAGTATTGGACAGTCCTACTATTGTTGTACTTACGGATAGAAATGATCTTGATGATCAGTTATATGGACAGTTTGTTAAATGTAAGGAATTTTTAAGACAAGAACCGGTTCATGCTGAAAGTAGAGAACATTTGAAAAGCTGGCTTGCTGGCAGACAGGCAAATGGAATTATTTTTACAACAATGCAGAAGTTTGAGGAGTCCTTTGATGCACTTTCTGAAAGAAGAAATATTGTTGTTATGGCAGATGAAGCACATCGAGGACAATATGGACTTGCTGAGAAAATTAAGATAACGAAGAATGAAGATGGAGAAGAAGTTGCCAAAAGAGTTGTTGGTATAGCTCGTATTATTCGTAATAGTCTTCCTAATGCTACATATATAGGTTTTACCGGTACTCCTATATCTTCAGCAGATCGCAGTACCCGTGAGGTTTTTGGAGATTACATTGATATATACGATATGACACAGGCTGTTGAGGATGGGGCAACAAGGCCTGTTTATTATGAGAGTCGAGTTATCAAATTAAACCTTGACGAAAATACATTGAGATTGATGGATGCAGAATATGATGCAATGGCCGCTAATGCAGATGCAGAAGTTATTGAAAAGAGTAAGCATCAACTTGGACAAATGGAAGCTATTCTCGGAAATGATCGAACTATTAATTCTCTTGTGTGTGATATCCTAGATCATTACGAAAACAATCGTCAGAATTTGCTTACAGGTAAAGCAATGATTGTTGCTTATTCCAGACCTATAGCAATGAAGATTTATAAAAGAATATTAGAACTTCGTCCTGCATGGAAAGAAAAAGTCGGTGTTGTTATGACATCTGGTAATAATGATCCTGAAGAATGGCGTGAAATTATCGGTAACAAACAGCATAAAGACGAATTGGCAAAGAAATTTAAGGATAACAACAGTTCTATGAAAATAGCTATTGTTGTAGATATGTGGCTTACCGGATTTGATGTTCCATCATTGGCTACAATGTATGTTTATAAGCCAATGTCTGGTCACAATCTTATGCAGGCTATCGCTCGTGTAAATCGAGTATTCAGAGATAAAGAAGGTGGACTGGTTGTTGATTATGTTGGTATAGCTTCTGCTTTGAAGCAGGCGATGAATGATTATACAACTCGTGATAAAAAGAATTATGGAGACACAGATGTTGCCAAGGTTGCTTATCCTAAATTTCTTGAAAAACTTTCTATATGCAGAGATTTATTTCACGGTTATGATTATTCTAAGTTTACAACTGGTACAGACCTTGAACGGGCAAAAACAATTAGTGGAGCTGTAAACTTTATAATAGTAATAGATAAGGAAGAAGAAAAGACTGCTTTTATTAAAGAGTCACTAATGCTCCACCAGGCACTTTCACTCTGTTCTTCTCTTGTTGATGAAGAAATGAGATTTGAGGCAGCTTTTTTTGAATCTGTCAGGGTTCTTGTAGGCAGATTGATGAATACCGGAACAGGTAAAAAGATTTCATTGCCTGAAATGAATGCACGAATAAATGAGCTTTTGAAGCAGAGCATAAAGAGTGATGGTGTAATAAACTTGTTCTCAGATGTCAAAGAAGAATTTTCACTCTTTGATCCAAAGTTTCTTGAAGAAATTGCAAAGATGAAAGAGAAAAATCTTGCAGTAGAACTTCTTAAAAAGCTGATTGCTGAGCAAGTGCATATTTACAAAAGAACTAATGTTGTTAAATCTGAAAAATTCAGTGAAATTATTCATGAGGCAATGAATCGATATCTTAATGGTATGCTTACAAATGAGCAGGTTATTGAGGAACTTCTCAATCTTGCAAAACAGATTGCAGCAGCACAAAAAGAAGGTGAACAATTAGGACTTACGGCTGATGAACTAGCTTTCTATGATGCACTTACAAAGCCACAGGCAATTAAAGATTTTTATGAAAATGAAGAGCTGATTGCTATTACAAAAGAACTGGCTGAAACACTCAGAAAGAATAAAACCATTGATTGGCAAAAGAGAGAGTCGGCAAGAGCTAAAATGCGTATGCTTATAAAGAAACTGCTCAAGAAACATAAATATCCACCTGAAGGTATGGAAGACGCTGTTCAGACTGTTATGACTCAATGTGAACTTTGGACAGATAATAATGATATGGGCGAGGAGAAGGTTATTAACCTTCGCAGGGAATCAACATCATATGCTGAGACAAATTATGCAAAGCCCATGATGGTTGCTGAAAGTGAGGCAACTTACGAAGCGAGAAAATAGAAATTTAAGTTATAGACATTGGTTAAATTAAAGAATGTAATTTGTGTTAGTAGAGGTGGTGAGGTTATACAGTGAATACAGATAAAATTTCAGTAGAGACCTTAAATGAGATATTGGAAATACTACAAGAAAATGAACATGTCACATTAGATAAAATTGAATTAGATAGTACACATAATAGTATATATTATAAGGATATGATTACTATGCCTGTTATTGATATTCAATATAATGATATCAAATGGATATTGAACTATTTTTGCGAAGAAGAAATTGTAGATAAAATAATGACTAGTTGCAAAAAAATTAACGTTCCAGTTTTTGATTATGTCGGTAATGTTATACAATGTGAAAAATATGAAAAAAGGGATAAAATAGTACTTATTTTGGCTCATATGGAAGCATGTATATTTCATTGTTTGAAAATTGTTCGTAATAATTCCGGTATAGTCAAAAATATTAACAATGTTGTATTAAAAAATGATGATATGAAGATTACAAATGCGAATTATGCAAGAATATTCTTAATGGGAATTGTAAAAGTAGTATACGCTAATACAGACAATTTTAAATTTAAGATTGACAAAAGAATTCCTTTTCGAAACCATATTTTACATCAAGGTATTGTGAAATATACAGATGAGGAAATTGAAACCATGTATTTCGTTTTGATAACTTTTTTTGCAAAAATAGCAGAATGTGAATTGATATTTTCATTTGAACGGAAAATGAAAAATATTTATAAAGAAAAATTGGTGAGATAAAAGTGTAATTATAGAGATGTTTTGATAGAATCTGCTAGAACTTTTTCTAGAAGAATTCAATAAATCATGACATGACCGATATCGAACCAAGAAATTGGAAGTATTATATATTATATATCAGTCGTGTGATTCATGGTGTGATGTAGCAGATGGGATATTCTGAAAGTCAGATAGATCAATATTTTCAAATGTCTGGTGATATGTCTGTAACAAAGACTCAGGGTAAAAAATCAGTCGGTGGCATTAATAGAATGGTAATGGATGCGCAGTATTTTGATAAGAAACTGGAGAAAGCATGCAAAGGTAATTGATTTTACCAGGTACATAGATACTAATCGCAGTACTAACCATTAGCGCAAAAGAATTGTAAAAGCAATTGTTTGGGCATAAGAAGTTAGTTTGCAATGACGAAAAGCAAGATGTATAAAATAATTCGTCGCTAAAAAGGCGACGAAAAAAGCGACGGAAAAGGAGAACATTCATGAGCATAACATTTGAAATAGTCAAATTTAAAAAGCTAACAAAAGATGATTTGTCTAATTTACATATGTTTAATCCTTATGGTTCTATTCCAATATTAGATGATGATGGTGATAGTACAGGATGGAATATTTATATGTTCAGAGCTGATGATAAGGGTATACAGAATATTATAAATAGCAGTTATGCAGTCAAAATGGAACTCCCAGAATGCATTACAGATTATGATAGTTTTTTTGAAGATTTGGGATTCCCTAAAGAGGTAGTAAGGAATGGAGATGTTCGCATTATAAAATCCAATTCCAGATATATTACTATTTCTTATGGTGATAAATCAAAGGAGATAGAAAAAAGCAGGCTTGAAAAATATAAGATGATGGTTTAAACAAAATGTGTTGTTTTGAAGATTAAGGCTTTATGGAACAGCAGTGAAAATAATCTATATGGTATAGATAAAAAGAAAGCTATAAAGTGTATACCAGATATTGAAAATTATGAATATGTTCCAGTTAATAATAGTATGCTGGCAAAAGCAGAAATTCCCTTCTTGATATTTGAAAGAAACCGGGGAAAATGTTTTATAGAGATGTATTGATAGAATCTAGAGAAAGGAATGCTTTTATGAGCAAAGAATTACAGATAAGAAATAGCACAGTGGATTTTCTAGTTTTTACTCGAGATGCAGGAGAAGACGGAATAGAAGTCAGGGGTCAGAATGGTGATGTATGGCTTACGCAGAAAGCAATTTCGCAGCTTTTTGATGTAGATAGAAGTGTGGTTACAAACATCTGAGCAATATTTTTAAAGATGGCGAATTAGATGAAAATTCAGTTTGTGCAAAATTTGCACAAACTGCGGATGATGGAAAAACATACAATTATAAGTTCTATTCGTTAGCAGCTATTATTGCTGTGGGGTATCGCATTAATTCAGAACGGGCAACACAGTTCAGGACATGGGCAACCAAAGTGTTAGATACATTTACAAAGCAGGGTTATGTTCTTGATAAAAGCAGATTGATTAATGGACAGATTTTCGACGAAGATTATTTTGAGCATCTTATTGCTGAGATTCAGGAAATCATAGCAAGTGAGAGAAAATTTTACCAGAAAATTACAGATATATATGCAACAGCAGTTGATTATGATAAGAATTCACAGGTGACAAGAGCGTTTTATATAACGACTTTGATAGATTGATGAATGATATGGAGAATGATGGGACTATTTGTGGGGAGAGTAATGAAGTTATCAGTTTTGAAAAGGTAAATAAAAAAGGAAGAAGGTACAAGCTATGTTGCCAACAAGAGAAGAAGCACTGAAGTTAATTCGTGATGGGTTATTATTTAATCTGGGACCTTGGGGAAAACATTGTTTAACAGCAGCACACTGTGCAGAAAAAATAGCAAGTGCATGTGGTGATATGGATGTTGAGAAAGCATATATATTAGGTTTACTACATGATATAGGAAGAAAATTTGGTGTAAGACATCTTGGACATGTTTATGATGGATACGTATATATGAAATCATTGGGATATGATGAAGTAGCAAAGATATGTTTAACCCATTCTTTTAATAATCATACGATAGATGAATACATCGGAAAATTTGATGTTACAGATGAAGAATTGAAAATTATAAAAACTGAATTAGCAAAGACCATATATGATGAATATGACCGGTTAATTCAATTGTGCGATTGCTTGGCAGGAGCGGAAGGAGTTCTTGATATAGAAAATAGGATGAATGACGTAAAGAAAAGGTATGGCTTTTATCCGCAGGACAAGTGGAATTCCAATATGAATTTGAAGCAATATTTTGAGGGGAAAATGAATAAAGACATTTACCTTATATGTGAGAAAGATACATTTGCACCAGGAGATTTATGATCTTATAAATATATTTTTGCTACAAGTTTTATGAACAGGTTGGAGGTGGTTAAGTGGATATTTTATTTAAAAATGATGATTTTGTATTTTCATACAGAGTTGGCGGTATATTGAAACATAATGGTAAAATCTTGTTACAGCGTCCGAAGAATGATGATTATGCCATTATTGGCGGACATGTTGCGGCTATGGAGACAAGTATGGAAATTCTTAAACGGGAATTTGAAGAAGAGCTTCATGCTAAGATAGAGGTAGATAATCTGTTAGCAATCGGAGAAATTTATTTTCCATGGGGAAAAAGACCCTGTCATCAGATATGCTTATATTATAATGTACATCTGATAGATGATAATATTCCATTAGATGGTGTGTTTCATGGATATGATGAGCTGGATAATGAAAGAATTGATTTGGATTTCTGTTGGGTTTCACTAGAAGATTTAAAGAAGGGTACTAAAGTATATCCTTTAGAGTTGATACCATATATCCTTGAGTCAGGGAAAGAAATTGTACATTTTGTTTCAAAGCAGATTTGATTTATGAAAGAAGGGAAAAGCGATTGTTATAAGTTAAATTTTATGATTTAGTCGATAAAACATTAGGAAGTTATCATCCTGAATATAAGGATATGTATTATCCAATAAATTATGGTTACATTGAATGGGGGATGGCATTAGAGAAAGAAGCACAGGAGAATAACACATGAGTAAATTAATAATTCTTAGAGGAAATTCTGGAAGTGGGAAAACAACTGTGGCTAAAGCGTTACAGGAAAAGTTTGGATATAATACAATGCGTATATCACAGGATGAAGTCCGAAGGAATATGTTATGGGTTAAAGATGGCATAGATACAAAGGCATTACCTCTTATGGCGGAACTATTGAAATATGGAAAGGTTCATAGCGAGCTTACGATTTTAGAAGGAATTATGTATGATGAGTGGTATAGTCCGTTATTTAAACTGGCAAACGAATTATATGAATCAAATATATACGCATATTATTTTGACATACCATTTGAAGAGACATTACGACGTCACAGTATGAGAAATAAAAGTCAGGAATTTGGTGAAGAAGCTATGCGCGGCTGGTGGAGAGAAAAAGATTTTTCTTCGGTTCTTGATGAACAGGTTATTACTTGTGAAATGCAGGCTTATGATATTGTTGAAAGAATATATCAGGATTTGTTAAGATAGAACCAGTTAATGAGGCGATAGAGTTAATAGAAAAATGTGAAAAAAACAATGAACTAATAGAGGTTCTTGACTTAGATCACGATCTGGGTGATTATGCCTATGATGGTGGAGATGCAATAAAACTGCTGGATTATCTGGCAGAAAGGGAAACTTTTTATCCCGTTGAGATACATACAGCCAATCCTGTTGGCAGAGAAAATATGTATCGTATGCTAGACCGTTTCTGGCCAGATTGAAATATTTAAAAGCCTGCAACAGCGATGGTAATACTACTTGATTATGAAGGAAAAGGTAACTAAGTTTAATAACTATTATATATTATGATGATACCAGGGTGCTATGTGCCAGTAGCACATAGCACGGACCGAAGCGTAGCGTAGACGTGGGAGTGCATAGCACGGAACAATCCGTAGGTATCAAAGTCGAGGACTTTTGCCCCCGACATCATAATATCTGTTTAATCAATAACAAAGTTATTAACATTCTTACGAAGTTCAGCAGCAGAGGCTTCTGCGGTTTTAGCTCCATTCATAACAGCTTCTGAGCCTTTTACGATTACGACTGTCTTCTGTGCGATGTTGGTTGTTCCAGTTGCACTGTCATTAGAAGCAGCGGTGATTCCCTCTATAGACTGAGTGATATTGCTTATAGATGCAACGAGCTCTTCTGATGTTGCACTGAAATCAGATACAAGATCGTTAATGTTGGAAGCATCCATATTATAGTCATCAGCCATCTTCTCAAATCCGTTAAGACATTCAACAATATCAGTATCAACGAAATCAAGCAGGCGGTTAGAATCGCTTGTCAGGTTGCCTACAGCTTTGTTTACATTTTCTGTAACAGCCTGAATGTTGGCTACAGCATCTTTAGACTGTTCAGCTAATACACGGATTTCCTCGGCAACAACTGCAAAGCCTTTACCGGCCTCACCAGCTCTTGCAGCTTCGATAGAAGCGTTAAGGGCAAGCAGGTTGGTCTGTGCAGTAATATTCAGGATAGAGTCAGCAAGCACACCAATCTGGTCAACTACCTTGGCATCTTCAAGAGCCTGCTCAAGATTTACTCTGATGTCAGCCATCATCTGTTTAATCTTCTGACGGTTTTCTACAGTATCATCCTTAGTCTTTAAAGCACGTTTATGGATATCCTGGGATTCAGTTGCACCATCCTGTGCCCTTATGGCAATTTCCCTTGCAGCTTCTTCAATCTGCTGTGTCATTCCGTTAATCTGTTCAGCAGATGCGGCAGTTTCCTCTGAACTTGCAGCGAGCTCTTCTGTTGTTGCTGATACGTCTTCAATTTCTGCGTTAAGATTGTATACATTAGTATCAATTGTTTCTACAACCTTATCAATATTGGCAGCCTCGCTTTTTACCTGAGCTAACAGGCTTCGTACAGATTCGCGCATGGTTTCAAGTGCACTGGCTAGCTGTCCGAAATCATCCTTACGCTTAAGCATAGGCTGTTGCATTTTTGTGGCAAAATTACCGCCAGCAATTACTTCGAATTGTTCTTTTATTTTTCTTAATGATTTAGTAATATCAATTGCGATGAGGGCAACGAGTATAGCAACAACAATAAGCATACATACGCTGCATAAAATAAGTGAAATAGCTTTGCTTGAAGCATAGCTGGTGAATTCCTCATCCTGCTGTGCAATAGCAGTGTCTATGTAATCAGTATAGTTGCCAGTACCAACAACCCAGTCAAAAGGTTTGAAGTATTCGCTGTAAGAACGCTTTGGTGAAGGTTCTGTTTCTCCCTCTTTAGGAAATACATAATCTGTATAACCACCACCATCCTGGACTGCAACACGTATTATTTCCTTGACCATCTGGTAACCCTCAGCATCTTTGGTATTCATACGGTTAGTACCCTCAGTTGAATTCCCAAGCAGAACAATATTCTTACCATCGGACTGGTCAACCCAGAAATATCCACCATTGCCGTAGCGCATCTGACGTATTTCATCAGCAGCTATCTTCTTAGCTTCATCAAGGCTGTATCTGCCAGCCTTATACTCATTATTGATTTCAGATAACAGAGAGATGACGACACTTACCTGTTCTTTAATAGAATCATCATAGTTCTGTCTTGATGATGTGTCCATAGTATCAAGTGCCTTGTTTTTTAACTGGTTCATATTCTGAATAGATATAAAGCTTTCAGAAGCCACAAGCACAAGTACTAAAGCTACTATAATAGTAAGCTTTGTGCGAACCTTAATATTTTTCATTGGAATCACGCTCCTTAAATAATAATGATATCGTAAAATATATATTTACATTCCTATTAATAAAAATTATAGTCTTATAGAAGAGAGATGTCAATGAAGATATAAAGAAACACTAAATATGATTAAAAAAACATTAAAAAACTAAAAAAATATAATGATATAAACATTAAAATTAAATTTTGCCAATTACTGATGTACTAGAATTGCTATATTTGCTAAGCAATTTATGTATTGCTAAAAAGTGTTGCAAAAAAGTAGTGAAAAGCTTAAAATTTACAAAATCTTAGCGAATCTTAGCAAAATTTTAGAAAAACTTAATAAATAGATTGATATTGTAAATGCATAGTGATAGTATATATCTAATAAGATACGAACAATTGAATATTTAATGTGTCGAAGAACGGAGGAAAAATATGAGCAAAGATCACACAGAGAAAAATTCTGCAGTCGAGTGGTTCAGAAATAAACAGCTGACCTATAAGATTTCAGTAGCAGTGGGTATGCTATTAGTAGCCTGCCTTACAGTTATGATTGCAATTAGTGCAACAATTGCAGCTAAGTTTATGAATAGTAGTATAAGTGGTGAGTTTGATGGAATTGCACAGCAGAATGGTATATCGGTACAGGAGGTACTTGACAGAGCTTCAGATGCTGCTAATATTCTTCAGAATTATATTACTGAACGTTATGATGATTATGCTAAGAACGGATATACTGGAGAGACAGTTAAGAGTGAAGTATATGATGTGCAGTTACAGAAGATGAACAAAGAGATTGAGCAGTTTATGATCAGTGTAGCCAATACATCTGTAACATCTAGTGAAGGCATTGCAGGTGTTGGTGTATTTTTTGAGCCTAACGCTTTTGACCCTGCTATTAAAGATTATACAATCTATGTAAGTGAATCAGATGCACAGAGTGGAAAGGTACAAAGCTATGGTGAGTATTCAAGCTATGGCTCAAAGGACTATTACAAGAATGCTGCAGCATCACAGCAGAGCAGTTTTACAAGTCCATATAAGGATCAGGGCATCAATATGGTAAGTGCCTCTTTTCCAATTGTATATCATGGTAAGACACAGGGTGTAATTCTTGTAGATATTAATGTTGATACATTCAGCGGACTCCGTTCAACAGACGATAAGTACAAAACAATGTATGTAGATGTACTTATGGGTGATGGTACATTTATATATGACAGCGAATCAGATGAATATGTTGGCAGGAAGTTAAGCGATGTTTTACCAGCTAAAGAATATGCCAAGATACAGAAGGGCATTGATACAGGAAAAAGTTTCAGCGTAACAACTAAGAAGGATGATGGTTCTAAGGTTGAAAGATATTATGCGCCTATTAAAGCTGTTAACCAGACCTGGTGGGCAGCAAGTGCATTAAATAAGACAGATCTTGAGCGTAATACGATTATTCTTGTAGTGTTTATGATTGTTATTTCTCTTATAACTCTGGCAATTATAATTGTTATCAGCAATAAGCTTATTAAGAAATATATTAAGCCTATAGATGATGTAGTTGCAGTAGCTGACCAGCTTGCAAGGGGAGATTTCTCGGTTAATATTAAGAAGAATTATAATGATGAAATTGGTCATCTTGCTGAGACGTTTGACAATATGGCAGGAAGATTAAGTGCAATAATTAAAGATTTAACACGAGGTTTAAAAGAGATGGCAGGTGGTAACTTTAATATATCACCTAATGTAGAACACGTCGGTGACTTTAAGGATATAGAAGTTGCTTTAGTAAAGGTTATAACAGATCTTTCATCAACTCTTTCAGAGATTAATGGTGTTGCAGATATGGTAGCTTCCAATGCGAGCCAGCTTTCAGATGGTGCACAGGCAATTACAGAGGGTGCAACAGATCAGGCAAGTTCAGTACAGGAATTACAGAGTACAATTGCTAATGTAGCAGATCAGGTTGATATGAATGCACATAATGCTAATAAGGCTAATGAAATGGCTAAAGCTGTTGGTGACCAGATTATTGAAAGTAATAATCAGGTTCAGCAGATAGTTCATGCTATGGAAGTTATCACAGAGAATTCTAAGCATATTAGCAGTATCATTAATACAATTGATGAGATTGCTTCAAGCACTAACCTTCTTGCACTTAACGCTTCGATTGAAGCGGCAAGGGCAGGTGAAGAAGGAAGAGGCTTCGCAGTTGTTGCAACACAGGTTGGTAATCTTGCGGCACAGAGTGCAGAGGCAGCTAAGAACTCTGGTGAACTTATAGTTCAGGCAATTAATGCAGTTGAAGAAGGCAAGGGAATGGTTGATGATGCAGCTGCTAAGCTTATGGAGTCAGTTGATAAGACTAAAGAACTTGTCGAGAATATTGAGCAGATTTCAGTTGCTTCAGAACAGCAGGCTGAATCATTAAAGCAGGTATCAGAAGCTGCAAGCCAGATAGCAGCTGTAGTAGAAGAGAATACAGCTATGGCTGAGGAAAGCTCTGCAAGTAGTGAGGAACTTGCTTCACAGGCGGACAGATTAAAAGAATTAGTCAGTGCATTTAAGCTTATGAAGTAGTATAAAAAGCTGCCACTTTTAGCGGGTTGTACCGTTAAAGGTGGCTTTTTTATATTTTTGCACAATATTTTATGACAAATTATGCCTATGTTTATGGTGGCAATGATAATGGGGCAACCTTATACAGCAGATAATGGATGTTTTAAAGACATTCAGACATAATAAATGTTACAGTAAAGATATAGTAGAAGTGTAGTCAAATTAAAAATACATTAAAAATACAAAAAAATAATTAAATTTTTTATTGACAAATTAAAACTAAGAGATTATCTTATTACTTAATTCAATAGTCAAATGCGAAGAACAGGAAATGATTTATTTATATCACCGCCTACAGAGAGCCGTTGGTTGATGAGAAACGGTAGCAAGGAATAGATAAGCCCTCACCTGCAAGCAGTTTTGGTGAAAGATATTAATTTAGTAGTCAGAACCGGTACCCATCGTTAACAGGGCATGCCATATATGTGGCAGTAGAGAGGTCGGATTTATCCGGCAAGCAAAGTGGTAACGCGGAAGTAATGTAATTTACCTTCGTCTTTGTACAATATCGTTAAGATATGTGCAGAGGCGAAGGTTTTTTGCATTATGGAATTAGTTATTTTTAATTTCCAGTTTTCTGCGTTCATTGTATTTGGCTAGTGAAATAGGCTGGGAATATTTATCTTGCTCAGCTAATATTATATATAGGAGAGTGATATTATGAACACTTTAGTAATCGTTTTAATCGCGGCTGTTATATTATTTGGTGCCTATATGGTATATGGTCGTTGGTTAGCAAACAAGTGGGGAATAGACCCTAAGGCAGAAACACCTGCTGTAAAGTACAATGATGGAAAAGATTTTGTTCCAACCAATGGGTGGACTGTATTTAGTCATCAGTTCTCATCAATCGCTGGTGCAGGCCCTGTAACAGGTGCTATTCAGGCAGCAGCATTTGGATGGTTACCAGTATTACTCTGGATTCTTATTGGTGGTGTATTCTTTGGTGCTGTAACAGACTTTGGTGCTTTATATGCCTCAGTTAAGAACGAAGGTAAGTCAATGGGTATGATCATTGAGAAATATATTGGTAAGTTTGGACGTAAGATTTTCTTATTATTCTGCTGGTTATTTACACTTATCGTTATTGCAGCATTTGCTGATATGGTTGCAGGTACCTTTAATGCATATACAGTAGTTGATGGAGCATCACAGTTAGCACCAGCAGCTTCAACTAATGGTTCTGCTGGTACAGTATCAATTATGTTTATGGTATTTGCAGTAGTATTTGGTCTTATCCAGAAGAAGTTTAATCTTTCAGGCTGGAAAGAAGCAGTAGTTGGTATTGCATTTATTGTTGCTTCATTTGTAATTGGTAACTTCTGTCCAATCATCTTAGGTAAGAGTGCATGGAGCTATATCACATTCGTATATATCTTCTTTGCAGCAGTTATGCCAATGTGGCTTATGAAGCAGCCTAGAGATTATATGACAACATTTATGTTTATTGCTATGATAGTTGGAGCAGCACTTGGTCTTGTAGTTGCCCATCCATCTATGAACCTTCCTGTATACACAGGATTTAACAATGCTAAGCTTGGAACAATGTTCCCTATCCTTTTTGTAACAGTTGCATGTGGTGCTGTTTCAGGTTTCCACAGCCTTGTTTCATCTGGTACATCTTCTAAGACAGTAGAGAATGAAAAGGATATGCTTAAGGTTGGTTATGGTGCTATGGTACTTGAAAGCTTACTTGCAGTTCTTGCTCTTTGTGTAGCAGGTGCAGCCGCAGCCGCTGATGGTACAGCTGCAGCAGGTACTCCATTCCAGATATTCAGCCGTGGTGTAGCAGGTTTCTTTGAAATGTTTGGTGTTCCAGTACATTTCGCAACAGTATTTATGACAATGTGTGTATCAGCACTTGCCCTTACATCACTTGATGCAGTTGCACGTATCGGACGTATGAGCTTCCAGGAGCTTTTCAGCGTAGATGATATGGAACATGCAGAAGGCTGGAGAAAATTACTTTGCAATACATATTTCTCAACAATCATAACACTTCTTTGTGGTTTCGTACTTACAAAGATTGGATATGCTAACATCTGGCCATTATTCGGTTCAGCTAACCAGTTATTAAGTGCACTTGTTCTTATAACACTCTGCGTATTCTTAAAGGTTACAGGACGTAGCAACAAGATGCTCTTCCCACCTCTTATCATTATGCTTTGTGTAACATTTACAGCACTTGTACAGAGACTTATCGCTATGGTTAAGGCTATCCAGAACGCAGCATCAGTTACAATCCCAGCAGGTACTACCACATGGGGTAAGGTGTTCATAGCAAATGGACTTCAGCTTATAATAGCAATTCTTCTTATCGTACTTGGTCTTATCATTGTAGTTAACTCAGCGAAGAGCTATGCAAAGAGTGAGAAGAACTCAGAGAAGGCCGCTTAAGCAGGTTGATGTGTTATAATGTAGATGTATTGGAAAGTGATAGATTTTAACTTCTGATTAATACATTATAATATAGAAGAAATAATTTAATTTAAAGAAAATTACTATAATTATAGAAGTGTTATAAATGAATAATTATGCTGAATAATTATAGCTGAAAATTAATTAAAAATGGCTGGTATCTTATATAAGATGTGATGGTTTACAAAGTCAGGTTACAGATTGGACGATGTAGATAGTTACATTTATAAGATATCAGCTATTTTTAATTCTGTTATTATATTTTGTGCAATCGTTTCTATATGCATTTCTTTTTATCTGTGTCGGTGTGATACCATAATGCTTTTTAAGCAGAGCACTAAGGTAGCTTGCATTAGATATGCCGACTTTGTTTGCAACCGCACTTATAGATATTTCCCCGATTTCTAAAAGAATCTTTGCGTGTTGTAATCGAACCGCTGTTATATATTCAGTATATGATGAACCAGTTACAGCTTTGAAAAGTCTTGAAAAATGTGATGGAGAAAGACAGGCAAAGTCTGCCACATTCTGCAGGCTGGCACCATATTCAAGATTATTTTCAGCATATATCATAGCCTTCTGAATTCTGTCATCGAATCTTTTCAGATATAAAGTATTGTTATCTGAGTCACTTGAAATATGATGCTCATATACATAGAAGAATAGTTTATAAAACATTCCCTGAAGAAGAAGTTGTGAGTGGTCAGAATTCCGTTCGTATTCGTATAACATTTCATCACACATTTTTTGTATTTCATCCTGTGAAGCTTTGGTAAAATGTAGATAATTGCGACAAAGAATATCTAATTGAGTATGTCCGATTATTTCAATAATAGGTTCAAATACTTCTGTACGAACTTTTATTACATATCTGTCATAAGGAACATCCGATATAGGACAGTTCCTGTGATAAACCTCAGGCTTAGCAATCCCAAAATCGCCGGCGTGGCATACACGTATGTTATCAGTTGCAATCCATCTTCGATCACCTGATACCATATAACCGATGGTGTAGTGGTCATGTGCTGCCTGCATTGCTGGCATTGTGTAGCTTGCTTCTTTTATTTTGTGGTCTATATAAATATTTTCTCCGGGTTTAAGTGGAAGAGGCATAGTAATCTCCATTCTTGAGTGGTTTAACTAAGTTATAGTTTACATAGCATAATTTTATAAATTATACTTCATAAAAGCAATAATATTTAATGAAAAAAATAAAATTTTGTGCAAGAATAAGTTATAGTTAAATCATAATAAGAGGTGGATAACATATGAATCAGAAGTTTAATCTTAAAGCAAATAATTTTATAAAAAATATGCTCAGGTATTCGTATCTGATAATTATAGCACTGCTTCTTAATGCTGTTGTGAATGAGATAATTGTGAGTGCCAATAAGATAATAAGTGTCAACATAGATTATATGCTGTCAGGCGAAGCTGTTGATATTGGCAGTATTATTGAGAAGTTTATATATCTGACATTATCAGGCTTTGTACTTTCCTTTGCTGGAAGCAGGCTTTCGCTTAAATATGCGGTAAGGGTTATTAATTCTTACAGAAAGCAGATAAGCAGGAAGCTGTACCGGATAGATTATTCATATTATGATAATGCAGGTACAGCAACAATAATTAATAAGGTGAATTCAGATATAGCAGAAGCCGAAAACTTTCTGACAGAGCATTTTGCAACAATTATAACAAATATTACGGCAGCACTTATATATGCCAATTATGTGCGAAGGATAAATGTAGTGCTTTTTGTTGCAGTTGTTGTGAGTTATCCACTTGTAATATGGCTGTCAAATATTCTTGTGAAGAAAATGCGTGATGTGTCAAAGGTATATCGTTTAAAGGTTGATGCAATGCTTGGGATTGATCATGAAGCTATAATGGGGTATCAGATAATAAAAGCCTTTGGATTACAGAAGTATTTTGAAAACAGAATGCATAATGCATCAGAGGAGCTTGTGGAAACAGAGCAGATAAGAACAGGCATAAGCAATACGGCGATAGTTATAAGAAGACTCATACAATGGATTCCTTCTATATTATGCGCATTTTTAAGCATATGGCTTGTAAGAAGTGGACAGCTTACAGTTGGAGAGCTTGTTGGTTTTGTCGTTATTCTGGAAAAGTTTGTTGAGTCGATTATAGGAATTCCTTTTGCCATAGTTGATGCTACAGGCTGTATGGTGTGTATAGGAAGGCTTGAAGGAATACTTTCGGCTAAAGATGAGCATTTTGGGGACAAGACTTACAAGGCAACGAATATAGACAATAGCGTATCTGACGAGAATGTCTTAGATGAAGATTACGTTATAGAATTTGACAATATAAAGTTTGCATATAAAGAGGGCGAAAATGTTCTTAATGATGTCAGTTTTAAGATTAAAAATGGCGAAAATATAGCGATAGTCGGAAGCTCAGGTGGTGGAAAGACTACTATTTTCAGACTGTTATGCGGCTTATATCATGCCAGTGATGGAACATATAAGCTGTACGGAATGGATATTAATGAATGGAATATTGAAAGCGCAAGAGAAAATATGGCGCTTGTTTCACAGGATACATTTTTATTTCCAGGAACTATTGAGGAAAATATAAGGTATGGAAATATTAATGCAACTCACGATGAAGTTGTTAATGCATGTAAGGATGCAAGAATTCACGACTTCATAGAAGGACTTACTGACGGATATGAAACTGTGATAAGTGAGGGTGGAAGCCAGCTTTCAGGTGGTCAGAGACAGCGTATTGCTATAGCAAGGGCAATATTAAAAGACACGCCAATTTTGTTGTTAGATGAGCCTACATCTGCTATTGATGAGGGAACAGAGCAGCTTATACAGGATGCTCTTGACAGGTTATGCAAAGGAAAAACAAGTATAACGATTGCACACAGATTGTCTACAATAAAAGATGCCGACAGGATAATTGTACTTCAGCATGGAAGGATAGTTGAGGCTGGAACTCATAAACAGTTGCTTGATATGGGAGGGGTATATGCAGAAATGTACGCAGAAGGATAATAATAAGAAGAATTCCGGAATATGGCAGTTATTCTTACGGACTATGAGAACTATGGGGAAAAGACGTTTTATGTATTATGGTTCCATATTAGGAATGAGCATAACATTTGCAATGTTTTCAGTTATGGAAGCATTTCTTATGAAGATAGTTGTTGACATAGCACAGAAAGGCGAGTGGGACAGGCTTATAGGTTCTGTTGCAATAATAGTCATAACAGGCGTGATAGTGTTGTTAGGATATAGATTTGCCTGCATAAGATATAACGTGGAAGCAAAGCGAATATATGGAAAGCTGTACGAACAGGTGTTAAGTCACGAAATGAAGCTGCCTTGTGAATATTATGAAAATCATCATAGTGGGGAAATGTTATCAAAAGTATCATTCGACCTTGGAAGAATGGGTGATATATTTGGTTCAAGATTCAGAAGAGTTGTTATGCCATTTATAATGGTAGTTGTATTCTTAGTGCCTATGTTTGTACTCAGTTGGCAGCTTACACTTTGTCTTGTGGCTGTAAATACAGTGCTGATAGGAGTTACGATGGTTCTGACTGGACCGCTTAAAATCTTAAGTAAGAAAATGTCTGAGTCAAACAGCATAATGACAAAGCATATAACAGATCTTATTCAGGGAATTATACAGGTAAGGATGTTTGAGACAGGCAGGAAGACGGTTGACAGATACAATGAAGAAGCAGATGTGTATGCTGTAAAGTCTGATAAAAGAAATATGTTTTCATCTTTGCTTGAATGTGCTAATACAGGCTTTGACCTTATATGTAATCTTGTTTTTCTGGCGTTAGGCATATTGTTTGTGCAGAAGGGTTACACAACACTTGGTGCTATTGCAGCTATATATACAATGTATGGACGTTTTTCAAGGCAATTTTTGCAGATGGGAAAGTATATTCCTGAGCTTATTGCGTATCTGACATATGCGCAGAATATATTCGAGTTTCTTGATGAGAAAACAGAGGATAAAAGTGAAAAATTGAATAAATCGGACATTCTAAATCATAAAGATATAAATGAAAATGTTGTAATTAATGAAATAAACAACTTTTGCGGTAATAATACAATTTTAAATAATGCTGATTATTCAGTTAAGATAAGTGATTTAACATTTTCATATATAAAAGATGAAAATAATGCCCCTGTCGTTGTTCTTGATAATTATAATGAAAGAATAAAGGCAGGTGAATTCGTGGCTGTCACTGGTGCTTCTGGGTCGGGTAAGACAACTCTTTCTAAGCTTCTTATGGGATTTTATAAGCCGGACAGTGGAATGATTGAAGTGTGCGGCAATAATCTTGATGATATAAGTCTGGCGGCTGGCAGAAGCTTTTTTGCACTTGTTCCACAGGATGCAATACTTTTTAATATGAGTATAATGGATAATATAAGAATGGGAAGGCTTGATGCCACGGAAGCTGAGATTATTAAAGCTGCAAAGATGGCTAATGCTCACCAGTTTATAACAGAATTTACAGATGGTTATGACACAGTTGTTGGTGAAAAGGGGATGTCTGTATCAGGTGGTCAAAGACAGCGGATAGCCATAGCAAGGGCAATCCTTAAAAATGCGCCCATAATGCTTATGGATGAGGCAACCTCTGCACTTGATAATGAGTCGGAGCGTGCTGTAAACGAAACATTACAGAACTTAAAGGGTAGAATGACAATTATAATGATTGCACACAGGACATCAACAATACAGATGGCAGACAGGGTTATTGGCTTGTAGATACCTTAATTTAAATTATAGATTATTTGCTTTATAGAAATGCTTTGATATAATAATACATTATTAGTAATAGAGCATATTATTGTTATTGATATATTTTGCGATAATTAGAATATATTGATGAGATATATTTAATTTATAGGAAAGGGGCAGAATATGTTAAATATATATTATGGAGATATGGAAGAAGCTGTATATAATACAGCAGTATATTTTAAAAATACATATGAGGATAACTGGATAACAGAACCTATAGTCAGGGATATAATAAAAGATGTTGATAAATCAGAGGTTATTGACAGCAATCTTATAGAAAGTCCAGTGTTGGGTAAGATATCACCACTTGCGTTATCTGGTGGAACAAAAACCTTAATATTAATAATAAATGATAAAGAGAAAATATTTAATGCCTCAACCTGTGGTAATAACTGTGCAAAGTGGCTTCTAAAAATATCTGAAAATGAAGATGTAACTATTAATCTGAGGCATTTGATGGATTTCGGAGCTGGAAGGTTTAACATAAAAGTACTTAATACAGATAAGATAGTTCACAATATGAGCGAATTATTAGATGAGGCTATGGCATATGTCTAGGGGGATATATGAAAGGAAAGTATAGAATAATAGTAGAAAATAAGAAAATAAGATATGATTTCGAGGTAAAACGTAATATTACAATAATAAAAGGTGATAGTGCAACCGGTAAGACAACACTGGCAGATATGATAGCAGAGTATGAGGAAAATGGAGCTGATAGCGGAATAAGATTAGCGTGCGACAGGGAATGTCATATTTTGCAGGGGCGATATTGGAAAGCTTTATTGGCAGAGATGAAGAATAGCATAATTTTTATAGATGAGGGAAATAAGTTCGTATCAAGTGTAGAGTTTGCAGAAGAAGTAAAAAGGTCAGATAATTATTTCGTTATAATAACAAGAGAGACACTTGAAACACTTCCATATAGTGTAGATGAGATATATGGCATAAGAAATTCCGGTAAATATGGAACATTAAAAAATGTGTATAACGAAATGTATAAAATATACACGAATGTTAATGTAAATGAAAGCGTTAAAGTAGATTATATTATAACAGAAGACTCCAAGGCAGGATACCAGTTTTTCAAAGAAGTATATTCATCAGAACATTTACAGTGTATATCAGCAGATGGAAAGTCGAATATATATAAGCATTTGAAAAAAGATAAAAATGTACTTGTAGTTGCAGATGGAGCTGCATTTGGTTCGGAAGTAGAAAAGATTGAATTATATGCCAGACAGAATAATAATTGTTATTTATATCTGCCAGAGTCATTTGAATGGTTGATATTGAAATCAGGTGTTATTAAAAATGCAGATTTGTCAGCAATATTACAAAATACGTGGGACTATGTGGACAGCAGTATGTATATGAGCTGGGAAAGATATTTTACAGCTTTGTTAGTAGAATTAACCAATAATACATATTTACAGTATAGTAAAAATGATTTGAATGATGTCTATATTAAGGGCAGTATAAAGGATAATATAGTAAAGCAGATAAAAATATTAAGTAATATTTTGCAAAGTGAAGAAAATAAATAACAAATTATTGCACACAGGACATCAACAATACAGATGGCAGACAGGGTTATAAGCTTATAATTGACAATAACAACGAATAGTGTTATATTACTCCACCCTATCATCATTAAAATTATAAAAAGAAGATGATTATTGAGTACAAATCATATGTAATGTAACTCAATAAATATATGGGGATGAAAGGATCAGAGTGGTTTTATGACATTTTATCAGGAATTACAGTTAAGTTCTGCAGGCTCTAAACAGCTTATTAAGAACACAAAAGATGCTAAAGAGAAAAGAAAACATATATTAATATATAATTTCAAGGTTTACCTTGTTATGGTATTCTGTGTTGCAGTTGTTACAGTATTCAGTAAGTTACTTGGAAGTGCTAACAGTGTAGTAGGTGTTACAGTACTGCTTGCAGTGCTTGTGTTAAGACAGGCGGATTTTGGAATAAAGACATCACATGGACTTTTGTCAATTATGGGAATATATGCTATATTGATAGCAGGACCAAGGCTTAGTAATATGGTGCCGCCTGTTGTTGCATTTCTTATTAATATAGTGTGTATAATGCTTCTTATGATAATGGGCTGTCATAATGTAATTATGTATAATCATTCGACATTTGTGCTTGGTTATCTGTTATTACAGGGGTATGACGTTACAGGACAGGACTATGTGTTAAGGGTTATCGGACTTCTTTGTGGTATGGTAATCTGTATGATTATCTTTTATAAGAACCAGAAGAACAGACCATATCGAAGAACATTCCAGGATTTATTCTATGAATTCAATATTAATTCGGCAAGAAACAGATGGTATATCAAGCTTACATTTATAGTATCAAGTGCAATGTTTGTCATGAACCTGCTTAATATTCCAAGAGCGATGTGGATAGGTATAGCGTGCATGTCAGTGTGCCTGCCATTTTCAAAGGATATAGAAGGACGGGCAGGCAAGAGAGGTGCGTTTAATGTTGTTGGATGTCTGATTTTTTCAATATTATACACAGTACTTCCACAGTCAATGTATCCATATATTGGTATGATAGGTGGAATAGGTGTCGGATATTCAGCTGGTTATTCTTGGCAGACAGTATTTAATACATTTGGTGCACTTTCAATAGCGGCGGAATTGTTCGGACTTAAATATGCAGTTTTACTTAGAATAGGTGTAAATGTGGTAGGAGCGGCGTATACATTGTTATGTGACAGGTTGATAGATAAGATATATAACTGGTGCACACAGCGAAAAGCAGAAACTGCATGATGTACAGGAATTCGGCGGTATTGTAAGATTATCAGCATTTTAAGATGTCGGTTTGGGAGTAAACATATAAGTATAGAAATGGTATGTGAAACTGGTTAAGTTGTTACGATGATAACATATATTTCTATAAAAATATTTTTATAAAAAGTAAGTCTGGTGTAAGTTAATATGTATATTATCATGTGATATTATAAATGAGCAGATAGAAAATGTAGATATGAATATAATACGGAGAATGAGCATATGTATCATATTATTCTTGTTGAAGATGACGAGCAGATAAGAAAAAGCCTTACGGAGCTGCTCACATATAAGGGATATACAGTAACAGCGGTGGAAGGTGTGCAGAAGTTTTATGAGAGTATTAAGAAAACAACATACGATGCATATCTTTTAGATGTTATTCTTCCTGATGGAAGTGGTTATGATATATGTGAGAATATAAGAGATAAGACGGAAGCACCGATAATATTTATAACCTCAAGTGATGATGAAGAGTCAGTAGTAAAAGGACTTGATATAGGCGGAGATGATTATATAACAAAGCCTTTTCACAATGCAGAGCTTTTGTCGCGTATAAGCTCTAACCTAAGACGAAGTGCAAGATTCAAGGAGAATTCATATAGTGTTGGTGATATTAAAGTACTTTTTGATAAGTATAAGATATTAAAAAATGGTGTAGAATTAGGCATAACTCCGACAGAGTTTAATATAATAAAAATACTTATACAGAATAAAGGCTGTGTTGTTAAACGTGAGGTCATATATGACAGAATATGGGACATGCATGGCAATTATGTTGAGTATAATACACTCACAGTTGCTGTAAGCAGAATTAAAGCAAAGCTTGGAACATATGGAGAAAAGCATCAGTCTTATATAGAAACAATAAGAAATGTAGGATACAGGTGGATAGATAAAATATAGAGGTAAAGGGTGTTTATGGGTAATCAGGACGATATCGAACAGAAATTTATGGATTTCAGAAAAAAACAGACATTATTTATTGCAGCTTCATTTATAGTAAATGCAGCTGTAGTAATGCTTTTATGCCTGTATTATAATCTTAAGCAAAGAGCTCTTACAGGGGCTCTTTATTTGTATGATAAAACAGCAGCAGAGAATTATCTTGATGTGCTTTCTAAGATGAAAATCACGCAGGCTGTAGGCAGATATGTTAATGAGGGAAATGCAGCTATTGAAAAAATCGGATATGGAAGTAAAGGGTATAGCTATATATTTCTTTTATCAGGGGAAATATGTATATATATAATTGCATTACTTACATTATCAGTTATATTCATATGTGGCATGGTAAGCATCAGAAGCATGACAGCTCACAGTGTTATAGCTGATGCTTTAGCAGTTAAAGAACGGAATGTAATATTAGAAAACAGGCTTAAACAGGAAAACGAATATAACAAAAAACAGCAGAGAAAAATGCAGGATTTTATAGAAAATATAGCACATCAGATAAAAACTCCGCTTGCAGCGATAATCTTAAATCTTGAATTTATGCAGGAATTGCACATGGATGAGCGTATGGGAAGACTTGTTGATGAAAGTGCGGGAAGTGCCTTCAGAATACGGGACTTTATAAGAACACTTCTTAACATAAGCAGATTTGAAAATAAGAAAGTAATAATAGCGGCTGATGAAGTAATCATAGGTTCAATTATAACAGATAGCATAAATAATTGTATGAATTGTATGATACATGAAAATCAGAATGATATTTTTATAGTACAATATGATGATAAATGCGAAAGTGCGGTTATATATGCAGATGAAATGTGGCTGGTTGAGGCAATAGCTAATGTTATAGGAAACAGTGCAGACTATATTAAAAATGTTCCTGATGGTAAAGTGTATATAACTGCAGGCTGTGATGAAAGAAAGGTTGTTATAAGAATAGAAGATAATGGGAAAGGATTAACTGTTAAAGATCAGGATGATATATTTGACAGGTTCTCTACAACAAGAAACAGTGCTTCGGATATGCATGTAGGATTAGGACTTAATCTGTCAAGACTTATAATAGAGGCACATTATGGCATAATAAAAGCAGGTAACAGTGAAGAATATGGAGGAGCAGAATTCACGATAATACTTCCAAGATATAGACTTAAGGATAAGAGATAATAAGATGTAAGAAACAAAAGGGCAAAAACTTGTGAATGTAAGTCTGAGGTAAGTTAACAACAATATAATCCGCATATCAGATACGAAAGTAACTAAAGTAAGGAATAAAGTATTAAAGATATCTGAAATAATATACAGACTTTATTAAAGGAGGATATGCTATGGATATATTAAGAGCAGAAGGAATAAGTAAAACTTACCGGACAGGAAGCGTTGAAGTGAAGGCACTTAAACAGTGTAGTATTAACATTCAGAAAGGCGATTTTACAGCTGTGATAGGAAAAAGTGGTTCTGGAAAGTCCACTCTTTTAAGAATATTGGGGACTATAGATAAGCCTGATTCAGGAAATGTGTACATAGATGATACAGATATAAGCACGCTTAATAATAAATCACTTGCCAGGTTCAGGCGCACAAAGATAGGCTTTATATATCAGGATTATAGTCTTGTGCCAGAATATACAGCTTATGAAAATATCATACTTCCCATTATACTTGATGGTAAGAAACCAGATAGAGATGAGGTCAGCCGTCTTATGGATATATTATCCATAGGACACTGTTTAAGAAAGCTTCCATCGCAGATGTCCGGAGGTGAGCAGCAGAGAGCTGCCATAGCAAGGGCAATGATAGCACATCCGGCAGTTATACTCGCAGATGAACCTACAGGCAACCTTGATGTGGCTAGTGCACAGACAGTTGTACAGATGTTGGCAGAAGCCTCCAATGAATACAATCAGACCATAATAATGGTTACTCATGATAAGCAGATGGCAGAATATGCAGATAAGCTGCTTACGATAGTTGATGGACATGTGAGCATGGGAGTAGATGATACGATAGCTGAAGGTAATGACAGGGGGTGAGCTTTTTATGAATGGCAGACTCATATTACTTTGTTTAAAAAGTATGCTTAGAAGATGGAAGAGAGTATTAAGAACAATAGTAACAGTTTTTATCGCATTTCTTTTTGTGGCAGGTATGCTTCTTTTTCAGGAAAATATGTATCAATATCAGACAGCAGTGGCAAAGAAACATTTTGGCGACTGGTTTATAATGAATCCATATTACAATGCAAAGAAAGATAATGTATTAGGTGAACACATTTATCTTGAAAAACCTAAGCTCGCTTATGTGGTAAATAGTATATATGATTATGATAAGGAAACAGATGAAAAGATAGGTTTCTTTACACAGGATTTTATACATGCAGGAAATATTAAGCTTGATAAGGGAGAATGGCCAAAGGAAGACACTGATGTTGCAATTGACTGGAATACACTGTTAAAGCTAAACCAGGGATATGAAATAGGGGATATAATCACCATCCATACATACACAGGACCTTCAACAGATGAGGAAAATGAAGTTACAAAAACCTACAGACTGTCGGGGATAATAGATAGTTACACAAACATATGGCAGGGAGGCGGGAATCTTCCAGGTATAATACTGACAGAAAATGAATGTGGAAACATTAAGCACAGCAATGATATTAAACAAAAAAACATTGCAATATATGGGATGAAAAATATAATACAAGAATCTGATTATGAAGCAATGTTTGACAAAATGCAGAAGGACACTGACAAAGAAATGGTGTTTAACAGTAGTGTCTATGCATATAAACCATGGGGTAATGAACTTGTATACAATTATATATTTATTCTTGTAATGCTTGTAGGTATCGCAGCTATAACTTATCAGATGATGGCATATAATATGACCAGGAAATATACGATGGATATACATATCAGGGAAGGAGCAGCAAGAGGCCAGATAACAGGAATGTATATGTGCGAGAATTTTATTATACTACTTCTGTCCTCATTTCTTGGACTTTTTACAGCATGCCAGCTTGCAAGGCTTATATGCAGCGCTATAGGAAAAAATATGGGTGTAAGCTTCTTTTATATAGGAAGCAGTACATATATTAAAATGCTTATTACACTTATATTGTCTGTTGTAATAAGTATCATATTTAATATATATATGAATATATCCCATGTGATTAATAAATCTGTTAAGATTAAGATAGGCAAAAATCATAATGATAATGAAGAAAGATATGTGCCATCCAATAATAAAAAAATTAACGGAAAAGAGATTAATAACAGGAATTTCATATATCAGACACACATAAGGTTAATGCATACAAATGGTTTTATTCCTAATATGTTTATAAGACTTTTTACACTTGTGATGACAGCTGTGATGGTGCTATGTGCTATTAATATGCACACTGCATACAAAGCATATGAAAAAAATGCAGGTAAAGATGATATAGTCGCATATAAGAAGGAAAACAATACATCAGCATATGTATATTACTATAATGAAGATATTAATGAATACAAAGAAGAAATAAAAAAGAAAAATGAAAGCGCCGCTAAGTATGCAGCATCAGAGTATAAAGAACCAACAGAGCTTGAAATATATAATAAATCCAGGATAAATATAAGCTCTTACCAGGATTATCTTGATAATGCAGATGTTGATTATATTTTTGGAATAGACAGAAAACTTACATTAAATAACAATCTTAAATGTGCAGATACATATATCTATAAAGGAATAGATGAAAATACATTAAAAGCTATTAAAGACATAGATGGTGTTAAAGAAGTACACCTGGGATATTTCGAAACTGGAAGAAGCTGGTACTGGGATGGAATGGACTATAATAAGATAGGTGCAGATGATTATATATCAGATAGTGATGGAAAGCTTGATGAAAAGAATTATAAATACCTGTATGCATCAGAGTATGTAGAACCAGATAGCAGTATATATGATATTATATGTAAATATGCAGGCGATAATGCACCAGACTATGAAAAATGGGCGGCTGGCGAGCTTTCGGTAGTTTTTAAGGATACCAATATAAGAGGACAGTATGATGATACATTACAGCCTGGTATGACACTGAACTTATATGGATATGCTGATAATATGAGAAACGACCAGCTTGTATATCATCAGTGGGATGGAAGTGAAAGTGAATATTCGGATGCACTCATAAGATATTATATGGATAATGTATGGGAAAAATATGTTAACGTAAAAGATGATCCTGACACAGCAGATGTAATAGCTAATCATAAAACATGGAGCTGGAACCGTGCATACAAATATGTTAGTAATAAGCTTTCACTTGATAGACTTGAAGAACTTAATCTTATATCAAGAACATGTCTTTCTGGCTCAAATGTTGAATCACAGACTAAGACTACACAGGAAACACGTGAAAGATATGATGAGGGAGTCATATCAGAGGAGGCTTATCGGGGATTTCTTGGAAAATATGTCAACACAGAGCTTGAAAGAAGATATCGTTATAAAACAAGATATACACCAGCAGCTGATACAAATGTGGCAGCAGTCATATACATTACTGATGAAAACAGGGATGAGATTAATGCTGCATTTAAAGAATATATACCTGAATTTGGACAGTTTACCATGATTTCTACAACGGCTCTTTTGCAAGAGGCATTGGATAATCAGAATGAAAATATTAAACAATATTTTCTTCTTGATGAGCTTCCTGATGAACTTACATTAAAGCTTAAATATAATCAGGTAAATATACGCTATGGCATAGATTCAGCTTTAGTGTCAACTGGTAACATAGTATCCTCATATCTTGGACAGAGTGGTTTCTTATATAAAAGTTATTCAGAAGAAAAGGATTTGTTAAAACAGAAAACTATTGAAACAATGATGCTATATGGAATATCACTGTTAGCAGCTGTGTTTGTTGTTGTTGCTGTATCTGTTCTTATAGTAAAAAACAGATGTGAGAAATATGAAAACAGATTAAGAATCATAAAAAGGACAGGTGCTAAAGATACAGTGCTTATAAGAATATGTATGCTTGAGTGTGTAAGAGAAGCAATATGGTGTCCATTTGTCGCTATTATTGTAATACTGCTTGACTGGATAACGATAACACTGCATATAAGAGATATAAAGTGAAAATATAAAAACTATAGTAAGATATTTTCACTGACAATAATGCTGATGAATTAAATATAGAATTAATAGGACAGGCTATTTATACATACATAAATAAGTGTTATTATGTATATATATTGAGCGGTGTCTGTGAACATAAATACTGCTGGTTTTTAATGACCAGCAGTTTTTATGCAATATATGGGGAATAGTATATAGCATAATTCTTACTATAGCGGAGGATATTATATGACAGGAACGATTAATTCAGAGGCCAGACTGTCTACTTTTGAGGCAATATGTATGATAGTTGGCAACAGCATAGGAACAGGTATTATAGCAGTGCCATATCTTGCAACAAAAAACAGTATGCTTGATGTTATATGGATGGTTGCTATTGCTTATATAGTCAATGTAATATTGCATTTAATAATAGCTGAGCTTTCATACAATAATGGAGGTGTACAGCTTGTAAAAAGCTTTGAAGGAGAACTTTTTACTGGCAGGATGAAAAAGGTGTTCAGCTGGATAATGTTTATAGTATATGGATTGGCTATTATGATAGGCGTGAGTGGCAATATCAATGGTGGGGCGCAGATATTTGTGAACTGGTTTAATATTCCGTTGTGGACAGCACAGCTTATTTATTATGTGATAGCCGGAATAGTGGTATTTATAGGGATGAAGGCAGTAGGAATAGCACAGAAGTATGCAGTTGCAGTACTCATGGTTATAGTTGCAGTTATGACGATTGGTACATTTATGCATCCTGTTAATGCTTTGTATACAGCACCATTTCATTTGAACAATCTGCTTGCACTTTATAGTATGGTGGTTTTTGCAACCTCTGCTAATCAGGCAGTTATACAGGTTGTTAAGGGACTTGATGGAGATGCGGGAAAGATTAGAAAGACAATATTTGCAGGTTTTGGGTTATCTTCTCTTTTCGTGCTTATTGTAACACTTACAGTGCTTCTTGGAACTAAGGGAACACTGGATAAGGAGCTTGCCTATATGCAGCTTGGTAAAAGCATAGGAAGCTGGGCTATGATTCTTGCAGGTGTATTTTCTTTGTTTGCTCTGCTTACAACCTTCTGGTCTAATACACTTGCATTAAGAGATGTAGTTCATGAGCAGATAGGAACAGGAAACAGGATAAGCTGGCTTATAGCTACCATTCCATGTATACTTTTTGCTATATTTGGTGTGAGCAGTTTTATAGTTCTTACAAGAATAATGAGCGGTGTAGTTGTGCTTGTGAGCATAATGCTTGTACTTACCTATGGAAAGTCTAGAAAGAAGGCTGGAAACAGTCCTATATGTGGTGTGTTTGGCACAGTTTATTTCCAGGTGCTTATGGTTGTATCTACGATAATATCTGCAATCGGGGCACTCATACCACTCAGTTGATAAAAGTCAGCGCAAAGAAACAGCGCAAGAATGGAGATTACTATGTACGAATCAGACGAATTTAAACAACTGGATAATGAAACATTTGCACTTAAGATAAATACAAACAGAGCTTATAAGATACTTCAGCTTACAGACATGCATCTTGGATTTGGTATATTTTCAAAGAAAAAAGACAGGCTTGCACTTAAGGCTGTAAGTCAGATTATAAAAAGGACTAAGCCTGATCTTATTGTGATCACAGGTGATTCGGTATTTCCATTCTTTCCGAAAGCCGGAACTATGAACAATAAACGCCAGGCAGAAATATTTATAAGATTTATGGACAGCTTTGGTATACCATATGCACTTGTTTATGGTAATCATGACTGTGAAATGTTTGCAAGATACAACAAGGATAAGCTTTCAGATGTATACAGCTCAGGTAAATACAGTATATTTACAAAGGGTAGAAAAGACATATATGGAATGGGTAACTACTTCATTAATCTTACAGACAGCGATGGAAAAGTTATACTTCCGCTTGTTTTCCTTGACTCTAATATGTATGGAGATGGTGGCTGGTTCTACAGTGGTTTTGACTGTATACATGAAGACCAGGTAGATTGGTGTATGGATAAGCTAAGTAAGTTAAAAAAAGAGAATAGTGACATCAGAGCGATGGCATTTTTCCATATTCCTGTAAATGAGTTTAAAGAGGCCTATGAAAAAATGAAAATGGGAGATAAAGCAGTTGTATATAAGCATGGCAATATAGGTGAAGCTGATGACCATTTCGGGATTCCAAAATTTGAGGGCACTTTTTTTAACAGAGCAGTGGATAATGGTATTATAAAATGGATGTTTTGTGGACATGACCATCTTAATACGCTGTCTCTTGTGTATAAAGGTATCCAGCTGACATATGGAATGTCTATAGATTATCTTGGCTATAAAGGGATAATGAATAGGCATACGCAAAGAGGAGGAACACTGATAACAAGGCATACAGATGGAAGTGTTTCTATAAAAATGATTCCGCTTAAAGAAACATTGTAAAAACATTGCGGTAAAACATTGCGGTAAATCATTGCAGTTAAACATTGCAGCATAAATAAGATTGATAAATAAGAGTCATTCTGATAAAATGTTAATATTCGGGCTTCTGTAATATTTTCAGGATTGGCTTTGAATAGTAACGACATTAAAGCGTTTCAAGGATTGGAGAACAAGTTAGGATGAGAATAGGTTTTGATAATGATAAGTATCTTAAGATTCAGTCAGAGCATATAAAAGAGAGAATAGGAAAGTTTGGAGATAAGTTATATCTTGAGTTTGGTGGAAAGCTTTTTGATGATTTTCATGCTTCAAGAGTACTTCCAGGATTTCATCCAGACAGCAAGCTGCAGATGCTTATGCAGTTATCGGATGTGGCTGAGATAGTTATAGTTATAAGTGCAGCAGACATCGAAAAGAATAAGGTAAGAGGTGATCTTGGAATCACATATGATGTTGATGTTTTACGACTTATAGGAGAGTTTGAAAAGAAAGGTCTGTTTGTTGGAAGTGTAGTCATAACTAAGTTTACAGGACAGAGTGCAGCTATACAGTTTAAAGAAAAGCTTGAAAAGAAAGGAATCAGGGTATACCAGCATTATGTAATAGAAGGTTATCCATCTAATATTCCTAACATAGTAAGTGATAATGGTTTCGGAAAAAATGATTATATAGAAACAACAAGACCACTTGTTGTTATAACAGCACCAGGTCCAGGAAGTGGAAAGATGGCAACATGTCTTTCACAGCTTTACCATGAGAATAAAAGAGGTGTTAAAGCAGGATATGCCAAGTTTGAGACATTTCCTATATGGAATATACCACTTAAGCATCCGGTTAACCTCGCGTATGAGGCTGCAACAGCGGATCTTAATGATGTGAATATGATAGATCCTTTCCATCTGGAAGCATATGGAAAGACTGCGGTTAATTATAACCGTGATATAGAGATATATCCTGTACTTAATGCTATATTAGAAGAAATATATGGTGAGAACACTTACTATAAGTCACCAACTGATATGGGTGTAAATATGGCTGGTAACTGCATAGTGGATGATGAGGCATGCTGTGAAGCATCCAAGATGGAAATAATAAGAAGATACTATGATGCAGTTAACAGGGTGACTAAAGAGGAAGCATCTGAAAGTGAAGTATATAAGATAGAGCTTCTTATGAAGCAGGCAAAGATTACAACCGATGATAGAAAAGTAACAGTAGCAGCTAAGAAGAGAGCTGAGGAAACTGGCGTTGCATGTGCTGCCATAGAGTTTGAAGATGGTACAATAATCACTTCAAAAACAACCGATTTCTTAGGAGCATCATCAGCACTCATACTTAACGCGCTTAAGTATCTTGCTGGAATAGAGCATGATGAGAAGCTTATAAAGCCAGAGTTTATCGAGCCGATACAGAATCTGAAAGTGGAACATCTTGGTGGAAGGAATCCAAGACTTCATAGTGATGAGGTTCTTATAGCACTTGCACTTACATCAGTAACTAATGAGAATGCGAAAAAAGCGATGGAGCAGCTTCCTAAGCTTAAGGGCTGCCAGGTTCATACAACAGTTATGTTATCTGAGGTAGACACTAAGACATTTGCAAGATTAGGAGTGAATCTTACATCAGAACCGGTAAGAGGAAGTAAGAAATTTTATTAATATATGGATTTTATAATATAGAATCATAGATAAAGAACAGAAAAGACTGTTATACTATAAAGTGATATTCAACTCTTATAGTATAACAGTCTTTTTGATGTTAATTATTATTGTTTTGTAAGCATTTTACGATAGCTGCTTGGTGACATACCAACAGCCTTTTTAAATACATCACCAAAAAAGTTGCTGTTATTATATCCACATTTGTATGCTATTTCTGTAATACTTTTTTCGGAGGATATAAGCAGCGATTTGGCTGCCTCTATCCTTGTTTTAGTAAGGTATTCCTTGAAAGTCATATTAGTAAATATTTTGATTTTTTTGGTAAGGCTGGATTCGCTTATACCAAACTGGGCAGCAGTTTCTGGCAGTGTAAGCTGTCTGCCATAGTTGTTTTCTATGAAATTCACAATTTCACCTATTGTAATGTTAGATAAATTAGTCTTTTGATTTATATTATGTGTATAACGCTGACACCGTATAAGATATATAATCAGTTCAAAAAAATAAGCTTTAGTAAGTGACTCAGACATATTGTCGAGACTATATTTTTCAAATTGTATTTTCTCAAATATATTAGATAGATTTGAAAAACTTTTTCTTGATAATTGCAAATGTTTATTTATGAAAAGATTATTTATTTCATCCTTGAAATCCTTGTTAAAATACCAGTTTAGCTGTTCAGTAGATATATACAGGACAGTTCTTTTGACATCCTGAGTAAAGGGGTATATAAAAGTATGTTCTTTAAAAGCAGGTATAAAAAGAACACTTCCATCTTCAAGACAATATGTTTCATTATCTATATATACATTACATTTTCCAGATTGAAGAAAATATATTTCATTGTATTGATGGGAATGTGTAAGTGGTACATTTTTATTAACATGACGGATTCTATGATCTATTACAAAGTCTTTGCTTACGTTTGATAACATATGGATTCCTCGCTTAGTATGTATATATTGTATAAGGTAATTGCTTTTTAAATGATATTTTATAAAAGTAGTTATTTTATGTAAATTATAAGATACTTTACCGATAATTGGTAGTCTGTTTTTAATATTGATTTTATAATACAATCATCAAATTATATAATGTTAAGGAGGCAGTGGAATGCGAAAAGTTACAAAATCACTGGTTACGCTTGGGTTGTGTACAACAATGCTGTCTGGAATGATGGCTGGTGTTCCGACAGTTAGTCTTTTAAAGGCAGGTAATGTAGAGAATGTATATGCGGCAGATAATGAACAGGTAGAATTGGGAGATCTTGTGCTTAGATTTCTTGCTATAGGTGAATATGAGCCTAACCGTTATACCAAAAAGAATGGTGGCAAATGGGCACCGGAAGAGATTGAAAAAGGACTTCTTATTAAAGCAGATATGGTTCTTGGAGAAGGCAATGTTGAAGGTATGATGGCACCTATGAAATATTCATTACAGGATATTACAGGACATGTTGATGCAGATGTTAACACGGGAAATATTGTCATTACTTATAACGGGCTTACACTTACTATGAAAGCAGGCAGTACAACAGCTGAACTTGATAATGGAAAAGAAAAAACTACACTTACTATGAGAAGTGAGATAGCACCATATTTTAAAAAAGTAGATGAAGAAAAAAATGTTGATGGAAGTGATTATTATGCATGTTATCTTCCAGTTAAGTTTACAGCGGAAGCACTTGGTGGAAATGTAATATGGAATGATGCAATGCACAGAATAGAGATGGCGTTTGCATTCTATGCATCTGATGCGGCAGCTTCACCGGTTGTTAACTCGAAGTCTGATTATACAACAAAGAAAATGGAGTCCAATTCTAATACATACAGCAAAATGAAAGGAAGAATTGATGTTACTAAGCTTGACGAAGCAGCGGTAAAAGCTAATGTTGCTGATATGATAAAAGCTGGACTTAATGTAGTAAATCCTGTTTACCAGAATGAAGATGGTGGATGGGCTAAGACAAATACAGAGTATGATCTGCTTGAGGATTCTTTTGCAAGATTATATACAAAGGGATATTCAACAGTAGATAATGGAGCAACTCACGGACACATGAAGTTCTTATCAAGGATTATAAGACTTTCAAAAGAAAATCCTGAGCTTTTTGCAGGATATGAAACACAGCTTTCTGCGATAGAAAAGGGCTTCTGGAAAGCAGCAAAGTACATGTGCGATTCGCAGAATAACAATGGTGGATGGCCACAGTATTATCCATATGGTGTTGGCTATTTCAGAAATATAACATTTAACGATAATGCCATGCCTGACCTTATGGAATCAATATACGCACTTTCAAACGATAAAGGGCTTACTGATAATGAACTTTGTGAGGACTATGCGTGGGCAAGAGATGAAATAAAGGCACAGACTAATCCGTATGTGCTTGAGCTTGGAATAAAACATGATACTTTAAAGGAAGTATGGGATAATGGTCTTGATTTTGTAATAAGGGCACAGGTGGTAATCGATGGAATAAAAACAGGCTGGGCACAGCAGTATGATCCAGATGAAAAAAATCCTGTTCCAGCAGGTGGAAGAGCATTTGAGCTTCCTTCTGTATCTCCGGATGAAAGTCTTACAATGGTAAAGGTACTTGCTAACATAGTCAATCCAAGTGCAGAGGTGAAGGATGCTATTACAAGTTATGTGAACTGGATTAATTCAGTTGGTATAACAGGATATGGTGTATATAATATAGCTGATAGAACAAGAGAGCTTGGAACTGACAGATTAATATTAAAGGATGGAAGTACGACAAAGCAGTTTGGACGTTTCTATGGACTTGATACAACAGGTGAATATTATGGATTCACAAAAGCACAGATGGCAAATAAGATGACAGACAGTAAGTTCTATGAAATATTTGCAGGAAGAGATTCAGTGGCACAGCTTAGCATGAACTATGGTATGGGTGAAAGAAGAATAGGATATTCATATGTAAGAACTAAGGCAGATGTTAATGCTACAGCGGTATATAATACATGGAAAAAGGCGCTTGGTGAATAAATAGTCCTAGAGTAAAGCAGTGTAAGAATGGAGATAAATATGAGACGAGATATAAAAAAAGGTATGAAAAAAGCGGCTATAGGTATTGTGGCTGCTACAATGCTTACAGTTATGGCAGCACCTGTATCTGTTTTACCAGTAAGTGCAGCAACTGTAACAAGAGGAAGTTATGATTTTTCTAATATGGTTGTAAGAAGAGTATGGTTTAATACAAATGATCCAGTATTTTTAATAGATGATTATGAAAGAGTATGGCTTGATAATAATGTTAATGTATTAGCTACAGGCAATGCAACTGATGCTAAGACAACAAGTAATCTTATGGCACCTATGAAAAATATGTTTGCTTATATAGGTGCTGATTACAAGGAAAATGGTGATAACATAACTATCACTATGAATGACACAACAGTTAAGCTTAAGATTGGTTCTTCAGATGTTGAGATTAATGGCAAAGTTACATCAGGTGCATTAACAGATGAGCAGATACCAGCAAAGGTCAATGTTAAAGAAAAGTATGCAGATTTTAACACATTTTTAACAGAAGATTATAATGTTGTGTATCTTCCAGTTGCATATGTACTTAATATATTTGGTGCAGATATGTACAAGGATGGCAAAATGTCAGACAGCTTTTATGCAGCGGTTCCAGTTATGAAGACAGAGTCTGTTCCTTCATATGAAACATCTTCAAAAGGATATGGCATGCGTTATGATGCATTGCTTGAGGGAACACTTGATGTTAATACATCAGTAGCAGATCTTATTGTAGCATTACAGAACGAAGATGGTGGATTCCAGGTACTTCCTGATAATTATGAAATGTCACAGAAGGAAACAGGACTTGGAAGCATGAAAGATGTTTCAAGTGTTTACAATGGTGCAACAACATCAGAATTAAAGTATCTTGCAAAGTATATAACAGCTAATAAGCCAGAAGATTCAAAGTATCAGGATGCATTTGTAAAAGGTATTAAGTACCTTCTTACAACACAGCATGATAATGGTGGATGGAGTATGAATCCAGGTAGTGGAAGTGGCTTTAATGCTAATATAGAAGTGGGTAACAAGGCTATGACTGAGGTACTTACACTTCTTAGTGATATTGCAATACTTAACAATCAGGATTATGTGTTTGCAAGGAAAGCGATGAATGTTGATGAAATAAAGTCAGCAGTAGAAAAAGGAAATGATTTTATTGTAAAATCGCAGATCAGCAACAACAATAAAAAGTCTGGCTGGGCAACACAGTATGACAAGTCTGGAAATGTAACTATGGGACATACATATGAAAGAGAGTCTGTCAGTTCTTATACAACAAAGGATGTTATCGACTATCTTATGACTATACATAATCCTTCACAGGATATTAAGGATGCTGTTGAAAGTGCATACAGCTGGCTTAAGGATGTTAAAATAGCTGATAAAGAGCAGAAAGTTGTAAAAGATACATCTATGAATAATGGCTTTGATGTATATCTTGTTGATGGCAGCGGAACATGGGCTTCTAATTATGTATATGATAAAGCCACTGATTCTTACAGACCTTTGTATTCAGATGTGGATCCAACAAGGGCAGACCAGAAGTATGTAAATGTATATGAGCTTTACAATCTTGATGGTAACAGTGTTGGAAATAATAAGATTAACAATAAGGATTTGATTCTTTATTCAACAAGAACAACAGTTTCTTACTATGATAATAATCTTGCAGATGAGCTTATTGCAACAGGATATGATGAGTGGAAGAGTTATCTTGCTAATGGTTTCCCTGAAATACCTAAGGATCCAGCAGATTCACCTGATAATAATGGTGGTTCAGATAATGGAAATAATGCAGATAATTCACAGAATAAGGATACACCACAGACTCCATCAGAATCAGGAAATACAGAAGTATCAGATAACAATACAAAGACAGGTGATAAGGCACCAGTTGGCTTATTAGCAGCTGTACTTGCGGTATCTGGAGGATTAGCATGTATAAGTGTATACGCAGTAAGAGAGTCTAAAAAAAGAGGCTTAATAAAAAAATAAAATGATGTCAGTCTGAACTTTCAGAGGATAGTAAAGAAACTTATTAATCCATAGGCATTGTAAAAAAAGAGTTTGTATTAATGGGAAACTGTTATATACAAACTCTTTTTCAGTTATTTGTGATTAATAAGAGATACTTTCGGCATCTTTTGTCTATGAAATAGTGGTATAATTTTATAAATACATAGAAAGGATTTGACGAAAAGGCTTAAATTGGATAAAAGGTTTAATTAGAACGAAAAAACTTAAATTAAAAAACAATATATTAAAAAGATAATACGAGGAGCACATATATTATGGAGAATTTACATATAGGCAGTAATAAAAAATATCTTATGAAAGGGGATAAGCCATTTTTCTGGCTTGGAGACACAGCGTGGATGCTATTTACCAATATATCTTATGATGAAGCTTATACATATTTAAAAAACAGGGCAGATAAAGGCTTTAATGTTATTCAGGCAGTACTTATTTATTCGGTTGATACACCAGAAGCATTAAAAACTGTTAATCGTATGTGCTGTAAAAATACGGCTGTTGACACTAATAAGTACTGGCATAATATTGATATGGTTATAAAGCTTGCAGAAGAGCTTGGGTTATATATGGCACTTCTTCCATGCTGGGGAAGTATTGTAAAGGAGAACATTCTGAATATGGAAAATGTTCTTACATATGCAAAGTTTCTTACTGACCGTTATAAAGACTATTCTAATATAATATGGGTGCTCGGCGGTGATGTTAAAGCAGAGGCTTATAAGGATATATATACATTGATGGGTACATATTTTAAAGAGCATATGCCAGATAAGCTTGTTACATTTCATCCTTTTGGAAGATGCTCTTCAACAACATGGTTTGCAGATGATGACTGGCTTGACTTTAATATGTTCCAGTCAGGACATAGAAGATACGACCAGTGCAGTCTTGGTGCGTGGGATGATACTGGGGCTGATAATACATCATATTATGGTGAGGATAACTGGAAATATGTGTTACATGACAGACAATTAAGTGACAAGCCAGTGCTTGACGGAGAGCCTTCTTATGAGTGGATTATACAGGGACTTCACGATAACAGAGAACCTTACTGGAGGGCAAAGGATGTAAGAAGATATGCGTATTGGTCAGTGCTTGCAGGAGCGTGTGGACATACCTATGGTGATAACGCAGTTATGCAGTTTCATAAGAATGGTGATGATGGAGTGAATTATGGCGTTGTATGTGAGTGGGAGGAAGCACTTCATCACGAGGGTGCAGGTGAAATGCTGCATCTTAAGAAGCTTATGGAGTCCGTTGATTTTACCAGTGGAAAGATGGCAGACGAGCTTCTTCTTAGTGGACAGAAAGAGAAATATGAGCGTATCAGTGTATTTGCAGGCAGTGATTATGTTATAGCGTATGATTATAGCTGTAGTGAATTTACTCTTGATATATCAGGATACAAAGGTAAAGCTATGTATTGGATGAGCCCGGTTACAGGTATATATAGTTATATTGGAAAATGCGTGAGTGATACATTTACGGCGCGAAGAACTGAGAGATATGAGGAGGATAATGCGGACAGGGTATTGGTTATATCGTAGAATTGTTAAACGATTATTTAAGTGTTTAGAAATTATATAACGATTCAATACAAATATTATATGTGAGGAATAAGAAGATGAATAAGACGGACATTATTAACAGGCTTAATGTAGTAAAAAAATACAATCCACATTTAAGTAATGCGGATGCAAAGTCACCACTGACAGTTGGTAATGGCAGGTTTTGTTTCACGGCAGATGTTACAGGAATGCAGACACTTTATGATGAATATATGGAAGAAACACCGCTGTGTACTATGGCAGAGTGGGCGTGGCACACTTATCCTGGACATCGCTATACTATGGATGATGTGTTTATGACTGAATATGATTTTCTTGGGAGAAAAGTGTCATATCCACGTGTAAAATATGAAGGAAATGAGGCAGCCTACGACTGGGTACGAATGAATCCACACAAGTTTAATCTTGCAAGGATTGCATTGTCAGTTGATGGTACATATCTGACTTCTGATATGTTATCAGATATAAACCAGACCCTTGATATAACAACAGGCGTGTTAAAAAGTGGTTTTATAGTAAGCTATGCTTCGCATGAGTATAAGGTAAGCGTTGAAACAGTATGTGATAATAAGTCAGATACTGTGGCTTTTAGGGTGGAGTCTGATCTCTTGAATAAAGGGCTTTGTGTGGATACACATTTTCCGTATGCATCATGCGATATAACGGGTTCTGACTGGTTGGATGATAAAATTCATTATGATGAAATTATTGATAATAGTAATGCAGAGATATTAAATAAAACCATAAGAAGTAAAAAAGTTAATAATATATATCAAATAAAAAGACAGATTGACAACACGCATTATTCAGTTCACATAAAAACTAATGGAGTTCTGGAAAAGGCAGACAAACACAGATATCGTATAAATAAGGCAGATAGTGACAATGTTCTTTATCTATGCGTTGGGTTTGAGGATGAAGATGGAATATATGCCAGTATATATAATAATATCCAAAGTAATATGTGTGTAGATAATAACAAGGCTAATGCAGATAATGAGTGTGCGGCAGATACATTTGCAGCAATAAAAGAAAATGTATATACATTCTGGCATAATTACTGGAGCAGCGGAAAGTTTCTCTACCATGAAAATGAAGAACTTATGAGAAGAGTTATATTATCGCAATATCTTCTTATAGTTAATGACAGTGGTTATATACCACCAGCAGAAACAGGCCTTACATGTAACAGCTGGTATGGAAAAGCACATCTTGAGATGCATTACTGGCATATGGCGTGGGCTGCTTTGTGGGGACACCCAGAGCTTCTTGAAAAAAGCTTTGACTGGTATATAAGCATACTTCCAGAAGCTAAAAAAAATGCAGCAAGAAATGGTTATAGGGGTGCAAGGTGGACGAAGATGGTATCATATACAGGAAAGGATTGTCCGTCAAAGATTGCACCACTGCTTATATGGCAGCAGCCTCATATAATAAATATGCTGCAGATGGTGCTGGATTGTTACAATAACGACGTGCATTTTGATGAAAAAACGGACAAATATATGCGCAGGTATTGGATTCTGGTAAAAGAGACTGCCGAATTCATGGAAGATTATCTTGTATATGATATTGCTTCAGATACATTTAACATAGAAGCACCTGTCATACCAGTACAGGAAAGACATCTTCCAGAGGATACAAGAAATCCTGTGTTTGAGCTTGCATACTTTAGATACGGCTTAAAGATAGCGGCAGAGTGGGCTGATAAGCTGGGATATGTAATATTTTCAGAGAAATGGAACAATATAGCAGACAGAATAGCACCGCTTCCGGTTTATGATGGCTTATACATATCACAAGAGAATTGTCCGGATACATATGTTAACAAGGCTATTGATCATCCGCTTATGCTGCAGGTATATGGTATGTTAGATGGTTATGGTGCTAAAGATATTGTTGATATGGATATATACAGGGCAACACTTGATAAGGTAATGGAAGTATGGGATTATTCTACACTTTGGGGCTGGGATTTTGCAGTTATAGCTATGGCAGCAGACAAGCTTGGTCTTAAGAGGGAGGCACATTCACAGCTCCTTATAGAGTCGCCTAAAAATGAATATGTAGTAAGTGGAAATAACAGGCAGAATTCACGAAAGGATCTGCCACTATATCTTCCGGGTAACGGAAGTCTGCTTATAGCTGTAGCGAAGATGTTTTTTGAATGATAAAGCTTCTTATGAGTAATTTTCAAAATTGCAGAATTGTGTTACACTTAATACTAAATATGAAAATAGAAATGGAGATATAATATGGATGCCAGTCAGGTATTGAAGCAGTATTTTGGATATGACAGCTTCAGAAAAGGACAGTCAGATATAATAGAAGCCATATTGCAGGGACATGATGCACTTGCGATTATGCCGACCGGAGCAGGAAAGTCAGTGTGTTATCAGGTTCCTGCATTACTGTTACCGGGTATAACCATAGTTATATCTCCGCTTATATCACTTATGCAGGATCAGGTCAAGTCACTTAATGAAGCAGGGATAAATGCAGCTTATATTAATTCAACCCTGTCAGAATCACAGATGTATAAAGCACTTGATTATGCAGCAAATGGAAAGTACAAGATAATCTATGTGGCACCAGAAAGACTTGAAACCATGAGTTTTATAACATTTGCAAAAAAAGCAGATATATCGATGGTGACTATTGATGAAGCACATTGTATATCGCAGTGGGGGCAGGATTTCAGACCAAGCTACTTAAAGATAGTTGATTTTATAGACAGCCTGTCAGAAAGACCTGTTGTGAGTGCATTTACGGCAACGGCGACAAGTGAAGTAAAGACAGATATAGAGTGCATATTAAAGTTAAAAGCTCCAAGGGTTGTTGTTACTGGTTTTGACAGGAAAAACTTATACTATAGTGTAGAGCATCTGTCAGGAAAGAAAAAAGATGCGTACATAGCCGGATATATAAAAGAGCATATGGATGAGAGTGGAATTATCTACTGCGCTACAAGAAAAAATGTGGACAAGCTATATGATGAGCTTGGTTCACTGGGGATAAGTGTCACAAAGTATCATGCAGGACTTGATAATGAAACAAGAAAGCAGAATCAGGACGACTTTATATATGACCGGGTTCAGGTCGTTATAGCGACCAATGCATTTGGAATGGGAATAGATAAGTCCAATGTGAGATATGTTATTCATTACAATATGCCGCAGAGCATGGAAAACTACTATCAGGAGGCAGGACGAGCAGGAAGAGATGGTGGTGAATCGCAGTGTATAATGTTGTTTTCAGCACAGGATGTCATTATAGATAAGTTTCTTCTTGACAGTAAGGAGTTCGAGGGTGTTGAAGATGAGGACAGAAGCATAATAAAAGAGCGCGACTTACACAGGCTTCATACTATGGAAATGTATTGTAAGACCACGGAATGTCTTCGTAACTACATTCTTTCTTACTTTGGTGAAAAAACAGGAGAGCCATGTGGTAATTGTGGTAACTGCAACAATGAATATGAACAGATAGATATGACTGCGGATGCAAAGTGGGTTATTAACTGTCTGGCAGAAACACATGGAAGATTCGGCTTGAGTATCGTGCTTGGAACACTGCTTGGCGCAAAGCGTGCAAGACTTAAGGAAGTAGGTGCGTTAAGCTATAAGTCTTATGGAAAGTTGTCTGATAGAAAAGAAGCAGAACTAAGGCTCCTTATTGACCAGATGATAAATGCTGGATATGTTATACAGACAGATGGAGAGTACAGTGTTTTAAGAATGGGTGATATAAGTTCTTTAAGGGATGAAAATACTCATGTATACATAAAGAAGGCCAAGAGAACATATGCTGGTGAGCAGCTCAATATGGCAGGACAGACAGGCAGAAAGGCTGCTTCAGGAAATACGAGTGATGCTACAGAAGGAAGCAATGCAGCTTCAAGGACAAGAAAGAAGAGTACAGATTCACTTACTGCTGCAGGTTATGAGCTGTTTGAGCGGTTAAGGGCATTAAGACTTGTTATAGCGAGAGAAGAAGGCATGCCTCCATACATTATATTTAATGACAAGACGTTGATAGATATGTGTGAAAAGCTGCCGGTCGATTCAGACACTATGCTATCAGTATCTGGTGTAGGACAGAATAAGCTTATGAAGTATGGAAGCAGGTTTACAGAGGAAATCAATAAGTTCGTTAGTGAGCATCCAGGTGTTGTTACTACACTTGATATATAGTGGATTGGATATATATGATACCAGGGTCAAAAGGTATAAACCCACATGAGCTTGCTCATATCGGGGAGAATTGTAATTAAGTGCATACAGATATTGATATGGAGGATATAAAGTTGGAAGATAAAACAAAGATAATAGCAGTCGCAGGCAAAGGCGGCGTTGGAAAGACATCACTTGCAGGAGTTATAGTAAAGCTTCTTGTTGAAAGCTTTCCTGATAAGAAGATACTGGCAATAGATGCAGACCCGGCAGTCGGTCTGTCAACAGTGTTAAATGTAGATGTAGATAAAACCATAGATGATATAAGAAAAGAAGTTATAAAGAATGTTGAGGATGGCGATACCAAGTCGGCAGTAGAACTTTTAGGAGAGGCTAAATATGAAATATATGATGCATTAAAGGAGCAGGATGGCTATGCATTTATAGCAATAGGAAGACCTGAAAGTGCAGGCTGTTATTGCAGGATTAACTCATATCTTAAAGAAGTTATCACTATGCTTTCAGACCAGTTTGACTATGTTGTCATAGATGGCGAGGCAGGTATTGAGCAGATAAACAGAAGAGTTATGGAGAAGGTGACACACCTTCTGCTTGTTACAGATGCAAGTAAAAAGGGATGTCAGGTTGTTAAAACTATCAAGGACGTAGCGGATGAACTTGTTATGTATGATAAGATAGGAGTTATTGCAAACAGACTTCCGGATAGCAAGGTAACAGAGCTTATGGATATAGGTGATATGCAGCTTCTTGCGGCTATAGAGAGTGATGAGGAGCTTGCAAGAGCAGATGTTTTAGGTGAAAATGTATTAAAACTTTCTGATGATACAAAGATAGTTAAAGGAGCAAGAGAAGCTCTTGCTAATATCGGGATATTATAGGATTGCGGAAATTGTAAAGCAATGTAGTAATTCGTGTACATCATAATATAATGGTCAAAAGGTCGAAGGTGAAAAACTGATTAGTTAAAGAAAGGATAACAACTTGAAAGATTTACAACATTTATATTATTTTGAAAAGCTTCTTGAAGAGGTGAATAATGAACTTGTAAGAAAGGCACAGGAAAAGGGGGATATAGCCATTGGAGCTGTATGCTTTCAGATTCCTGAACCACTGCTTAACCTTCCGGGATGCTTTTCAGTGAGATTGCGTGCACCAAGGACAGGTTCTATAGAGATGGGTACATATTATATGAGCAGCATGCTATGTGAGGGGTGCAGGGCAATACTTGAACGTGCCATAGAAGGTGGATATAACTTTCTTGATTGTATAATAGCACCTGATGCATGTGCACAGATGAACAGGTGTGTTGAAAATATAGAGAGACAGAAGCTGTGTACTAAGGAAAAGTTTTTTGTGGAATATTCAGATGTTCCTATGAAGTCAGATGAGTCAGCACTAAAACATTATGTAAAGCAGATGAGGCTGCATGTTCTTGAGCCGCTTCACAATACATATGGAATAGATATATCAGATGAAGCCTTGAGGAAGGCTGTAGATGAACAGAATGAGATAAGCAGGCTTATAACAGAGATTGGAGATTACAGGAAAGAGGATAATCCAAGAATAACAGGCTATGAGTTCGCTGTGCTATGTCTGGCAACATATTGCTGTCCTAAGGAGTATCTTATAGATAAGTTAAGGGATACAGCTAAAGAGTTAAAGGTAAGACAGCCGGATATTAAGAAAAACTACAGGGCAAGAGTAGCACTTATAGGTTCTGAGATAGATAATCCAGAACTTATAAAGCTTGCAGAAGAAGCAGGTGCACTTGTTGTTGCTGACCGTTTCTGTTTTGGTTCACTTCCAGGAAGAAGTGAGATTATTCTTAATGATGAAGAGGATATTCTATATCAGATATGCAGACAGTATATGCAGTGGGGCAAATGCCCAAGATATATGAACACAGAGAAAATAAGGGAACGTGAGGAGTATGTTGATTATATAGCTAAAGAATATAAGGCAGAGGGTCTTATATATGAACAGATAAAGTTCTGTGATTACTGGGGCTATGAGAGAGCATCAGCATTTCATGTTATGAGGGAAGAGTACGGGTATCCGGTTCTTTCTATAGACAGGCCATATGTAGTAGGTTCTTCAGGACAGATAAGAACAAGAATACAGGCATTTGTTGAAAGTCTTGAGATAAAGAAAATCAACAAGAGCAGGTAACAATTCGTAGGTATCAAAGTCGGGGGGCTTTTGACCCCGACATCAAATAATTAGACCATAAATTGAATTTAATGCAATATTAAAAGATATACTTAAAAAAAACAGATATACAAAACAGGATGGAGAATAATATATGTCAAGTAAGCTTGGAAGCGAGCCGCTTGGAAAGTTTTACACAGGTAAGAAGCCTAAGAAAAGGCGTGAATGGCGTGGACTTAAGGATACCTGGTATGATTACACAAGATGGCTTGGATATTGGAAAACATTAATAACATTTATAATAAAGCCCAATAATATGAAAGGATTTTTCAGATACCGCTGGATGATGAATTATCTGGCACTTCCTGATTTTATGGACAGGCATACAGAGGGTATGAGAGATCTGCAGCTTCGGATGGCACACAATGCCCTTGGACTCATAGTAACAGATATATGTGGTATGTTAGGACAGATATTTAAGGCAGATCCAGCCATAGGAAACGATAAAGAACTTAATAAAAAAATAGTACTGTTTGATGAGAATATGATGAGTACCCTTATGGGAGGCTTTCCGAATCTTGTATGGCTGTCAGTAGAGGTTCCAGCGGTGTATACAAGTTCAATGATGTCGCAGACAGGTGTAAGTTATTATGTTGATGTGACACATGAATACGGGGTGCCATCAGATGTATGTCCTATGCCAGCAGCTGAGCTTGGTGTTGCGCTTGCAGATGATTTCCCTCTTATTGGATGCTGTGCAGTGCAATGTAACACAACATGTGATGGAAGTCTTATGGGTAATGGTATAGAGGCAAGGTCTTTTAAGATACCGACATTCCAGCTTGCAGTTCCTATAAGACACAGACAGGAAAGTGTTCAGGAGTATGCAGCAGAAGAGGTGCTTAATGCCATACATTTTATAGAGGAACAGACAGGTGAGAAGTTTGACTGGGATGCTTTTTTTAAAAGCATGGAAAGGTTTAATGAAGAAACTGACGAGTTCCTTGAGTGGATGGAAATATCAAAGACAGATTATCCACAGGTTATGGGAGTTACACTTGCACTTTACAGGTATGGTGTTTATCAGGCTGCTGGTGGAAGAAACCAGGCATTTCTTGATATGGATAAGAAGCTTACACGCATGGCGATGGAAGGTTATGAAAAGAAGCTGCCTGCTGCTAAGGAATATCGTCACCGTGCTATGACATGGGGCGTTCAGGCAGCATATTATACAGCGCTTCCTATATGGCTTCTTAACTGCTGGGGAGTTGTGACAATAACAGATATGCTTAGTATGGTATCAACAGAAAAGGTTAATACAAAAGATAAGCATCAGGCTATGCTGGACCTGGCATATTTATATGAGAATATGATTATGAGAAACCGTTCTAACGGTGGATATGAAACAGGCGTTGAGGCACTCTGGAGATTCTGTGAAATGTTCCGTATAGATATAGTTATTATGTATGTACATATGGGATGTAAGTCTATGTCAGGATATCATGGACTTTTTGAGGAAGAGGCAAGAAAGCATGGCGTACATCTTATATGGGTAACTCATAATCTTATGTGTCCAGAGGATGGAAGCAGGCGTGATATGAGAACAGAGATAAACAGATATATGAGAACAGTGTTTAGAGAAGAACCGCTAGACCCTACACTTGAAGATTTCGATGATAAGCAGAACTGGTAGGAAGCTGCGTGGATTGCGCAGCAGGTAAGCATATGCAGAGTATGGAGGACATATGAGTAAGTTTTATGGTGGCTGTGATGCCGGAAGTACATATACTAAGTGTGTAATATTAAATGAAGATGGAAAAATAGTAGCAAATGTTACAAAAAGAAGCAGAATTAATCCTGTATTGAGTGCCAAAGATGCACTTGATACAGCGATAAGCCAGGTGGATGGATTAAATAGTGCAGAGGAGCTTTCATATCTTATTGGAACAGGTTATGGACGTAATAAGGTACCATTTGCCGATGAGAATATATCGGAGATAAGCTGTCATGCCATGGGAGTACATGTGACAGACCCTTCTGTTAAAGCTATCATAGATATAGGTGGACAGGATGTTAAGGGTATAGCGATAGATACTGATGGAACAGTCCTTAACTTTGCCATGAATGATAAATGTGCAGCAGGAACAGGACGCTTCTTTGAGTCTATGGCAAGAGCCTTTGAGATGAGCCTTGATGATTTCTCAAAGCTTTCACTATCAGCTAAGAATGTTATTCCAATAACAGCACAGTGTGCAGTGTTTGCAGAGAGTGAAGTGATATCGCTTGTAGGTGAGGGAAAGCCTATGGATGAAATAGCGGCAGGTATAGAGCTTTCAGTTGCTAAAAGATGCTTTGTTATGGCAAAAAAAGCCGGAGTAGTAGATTCAGTCACACTTACAGGTGGTTGTGCAAAGAATGAAGGTTTAAAACAGGCAATCGAGAAGGTACTTAAGGTAAAGGTTGTAGAGCTGCCAGTGGATCCACAGCTTATGGGTGCACTTGGTGCAGCAGAGTATGCAAGACAGAAGGGAAGAGTTAAGCAGTGATAATATTAAAAATAGCAGCAATAACAGCCATAGTTCTGATTATATTATTTGTACTCACGTTGATCATATATTTCTTTAATCTTGATATGAAGTTTGCCGCATGTCTTATAAAACCGCTTACAGCTTATTATAACTGGTCGGGAAACAGAAGAAAAAAGCATAAAGAAAAGCAAAAGGAAAAGCAGCAGGGATGATGCTGCATAAGAAAGGCTGAATGTAATATGCAGGTTCTAAGTATTTATGATAAAGATATATCAGAGTTAAAGAAGTGCTTTAACTCTGATGCTTATGGAAATATTAAAAAGCTTCCGTCAGATAAATCATGGGAGGTTACAGCACAGGAAAGTCTGGTTCTAAAACGTGATATGGCATATGAGCTTGGTGGAGGTATGAATAAAGCCATTAGTTCAATAGCCTTTACTACGTCAAGTGAATGTGTCAGTGATGACGGAGTATATCTTATGGGAGAAGATCTTCAGGATATAAAGGAAGATATATCATATGCAAGATTCACCTTTATACGTCTGAATGAGTCTTATATTAAGGATATACAGGAAAAAAATGCAGAAGCCCTGCATGCTGCCCTGCGTGCCGTTGATTATGTGAGATATCATAATTTTCCTAAAGGATATATGATGAGAATATCATCAGTAAAGGAAAGAGAACCTGTAAGAGTGTCAAAACAGGCAATAGCAGATGGCATGACATTTTCACATATAGGCTCAGAGATGATAAATGCATACAGGAAACGTAAGGAAGTTGAAGCAGTGCAGATATACTTTCTGACAAGTAAAACAGCGGATTATGAGCTTTTATATGATAAGGCACATAGAATTGAACAGATTACAGATTCGCTTAATCATATGTTTAACGGACTGGTTATGGATTGTTCATCCTGTAAGAGCAGAGAGCTGTGTGATGAGATAGATGGGATGAAAGAGTTACATAAGAACCTTTTATCCATCTGACAGAGTCTGGTTGTCTCTGCTTTTTTTGCTTTTGATTTTATTCTTGTACATGATGGAATCTACAGCTTTAAAGCAGTTATCAATACCACTTTCGTCTATAGCACCATATCCGGTTGCAACAGAATATGGATAGTCAGTTGTAGCTGCAATATCATTAACAGCCTGATGAAATGTTTTAAGACATCTGTTGATGATATCAAGGCTTGTATTGTTGATTATGACACAGAATTCATCACCGCCGATTCTATAGCACTGACCGATTTCCATGAAATTCTCGTGCATAATCCTTGCAGTATTCTTAATAGCTTCATCACCGAAACGGTGTCCGTATGTATCGTTGATATGCTTAAGATTATTAAGGTCTGCAATGAGTATATATCTGTGTGATTCTACGCTTAAGCGTTCTTTTTCCATGGCAAGCTCAAAGGCAGAACGGTTGTTTATATGTGTCATGGCATCAGTGAATGCCAGTTCCTTGTATATTTTATTACGTGTGTTTTGTATAAAATTCTCTTTGATAACATGAAATATCGAAAAACTGAAATATACAAGCAGCAAAGCAATACCATATACAGAAAATCTTATTCTTTCAAAAGTTGAATTGTTAGAATAGTAGCGTATAATATCAAGAATAAGAAAGAATGATATTATCATAATAGATATAAATATATTAAACTCTCTGATTGTGTTTGTTTTCCAGTTTTTAATATAAGTTATTATGACTGCCAATGTAATAGAGAGTATCTCAATATGAACAATCCAGAGGACATTGGATACAATTATCAATCCCATAAGCTGCATTGTAAATATAACAGCGATTGAGAGTATTTCACACCAGTATACTATATACATATAAGCTTCATTCTTGATATGGTCAAAGGTAAGAAGAAAACCAGTTACTGCGATTGGAAATAAAAAGTAACAGCAATATCCTATATATGATGTAAAAGTTCCATGGCTGAAAAACAGCTGGATTACAGTAGAGTTGCAGATTGTCCATATACCAGCAAACATAGATGTAAGTCCAAACCAGTAAAGTCTTTTAGATAAATCAGTTTTTATTATAAAAGCTGTTATTAAAAGCATAATTCCACATATGCAGGCAAGAAAACCTATTATCAGCTGAAATGCATGCCGGCATAATATATCAAATATAAGGGCACTTTTAGTACCAGTTGAGATATGAAGAAGCTTCGTAATATCAATCTGTGAATTCATATCTATAGTAAGAGTAAAATCGTGCTGTGGGACTTTAACAAAATACCAGTGAGAAGGTCTTGCTAATCCAGCAAAATCGATTATATCATTTTCGTTGTACACCTGTTCATTATCAATATATATATTAACTGCAGAGTTGTACGCATAAAAAGAAATATAATTACCTGCTAATTCATCACCATGAATAAAACGTGTCAGAGTTACTGACTTTGTTTTTTCATTGAGTCTGGCAGGAAGATTAATGGATGAATTAGTATTATTGAAGCTTATATTATAATTATCAGTTATGGTATTGGTTGATTCGTTGTTAAGACATAATCCATTTATCCTTGTATTGCAATATATAGCTATACCTAAGAATAGAAAAACAGTAAGGATAAAACACATACTTATATTGACAGCAGATGAATTTGTAATTATATTAAACTTATTAGCGAAGCAATGCTTTTTATTTGAAAATATATTCTGCATAATTAGTTGATATCCTTTCTGATAATATTTTGATGGTTATGTTAAAACATCACTTTAGTACTATATAATAGTACTAATTACCCACAAACTTGGATATTATAGCATAAGTCTGCAATTTAATTCAAGTACCAGAATGTATCAAATTAATATTTTAAGGCATTGGAAATGGAGGATTATTGTGTATAGAGAAGATTATAGTGTAGTTATTCCAAAGTTTAAGGAGGTTAAGGTATCAATAGATGAGCTTGGTGCAGTGAGTGGAAAGCTTGATGTTAAAACAGGACATGATAATGCAGTTATTATTAATAATGCGATAAGAAGCTTATCTGAAAATGGTGGTGGTACTGTAGTAGTACCAGCTGGAATATGGGCATGTGCACCTATAAGAATATTGTCTGGAATCAATCTTCACCTTGAGAGCCAGGCTATGCTTAAGTTTATAAAGTCAAAGGAAGACTATCCTTTAATAATAACTAATTATGAAGGTCAGCAGTGTATACGTGCTGTTTCACCAGTTACAGCAGAGAATGCAGAAAATATAGCTATTACAGGTGAAGGAATCATAGATGGAAGCGGAGATGAGTGGCGTCCAGTCAAGAGATTCAAGGTAACAGACAAGCAGTGGGAAGCACTTCTTAAGAAGAGTGATAATGTGTTTGCAACAAAAGAAACAGAAGTGTGGATGCCATCAAAGTCAAGCCTTGCTGGAAACGAGAAGAATATCCAGGGTGATACAGAGGATATTATAGATGAAGCTTCTGAATATTATGATTTTTACAGACCTGTTATGATAAGCTTAAGATATTGCAGGAATATTCTTTTACAGGGAGTTACATTTATGAATTCACCAGCATGGAATATTCATCCATTTTTCTGCAGGAGTCTTACAGTAGATCATGTAAATGTGCGTAATCCATACTATGCACAGAATGGTGATGGAATAGATGTTGAATCATGTACAGATGTACATATACATCATAGTGTGTTTGAAACTGGTGATGATGCAATATGCATAAAATCAGGAAAGAATGCAGTTGCAAGAACAATAGAAGGTCCATGCAGCAACATATATGTTCATGACTGTATTGTAAATGAAGGGCATGGTGGCTTTGTAATAGGAAGCGAAATGTCAAGAGACGTTAAAGATATACTTGTTGAGAACTGTACATTTACAGGTACTGATGTTGGTGTGAGGGTGAAGAGTGCATTAGGACGAGGCGGAGTAGTTGAGAACATAACAATCCGTAACATTAATATGATAAATATTAAGGGTGAGGGCGTAATACTTACAATGTCTTATGTTCTTAATCTTCTTAACCGTGATGAGACTAATGCTATGGACAATGAAGAAGATATTCCATATTTTAAGAATATGAATATGGAAAACATAACATGTCTGGGTTGTAAGGAATTTGTTAAGATAGAGCCTTTGGATGGACGTCCTGAAACAATATCAGATATTGTAGTGAATGGAAAGAAATATTGTTAAAATTAATAATGATATTATTATTATGATATTATTATTGATAATATTATTATTGAGCATATGAATGTAATGGGGGAAGGAAAAACTGTAATCTGGCAGTTGTTTCTTTCCCTTTTATATGGATAACGAATATTGTGATGTGTGTAATGAAAATATAAAATATGTTTTTCGGATACATGAATGGAGATAAAGATGAAAAATAATAAGTATGAAATAGACATGTGCAACGGCACAATAATGGACAAACTCATATCATTTGCACTGCCACTTATGATATCAGGAATGCTTCAGCTTATGTTTAATGCTGTTGATATAATAGTTGTAGGACGTTTTACAGGAAGTCAGGCGTTAGCAGCAGTTGGTTCGACGACAGCGCTTATATGTACATTCACTAATCTTTTTATAGGTGTATCGCTTGGAGCTAATGTACTTGCTGCACGGTTCTATGCTTCAGGAAAGACAAAGGAAATGTCTGAAACTGTACATACAGCTATATTACTTGCTTTAATAAGTGGTATCGCCATGAGTGTTATAGGAATATTGTGTGCCAGAGAATCTCTTGTGCTTATTGCAACGCCGGATGATATTATCGGGCAGGCAGCATTATATCTCAGGATATATTTTTTGGGCATGCCATTTTTTATGTTATATAACTATGGTGCAGCAATATTAAGGGCGGTTGGTGATACCAAGAGACCGCTTATGTACTTAATAGCTGCTGGTACAGCAAATGCAGTATTAGATCTCATCCTTGTAATTATATTTAAAATGGGTGTAGCTGGTGTAGCCATAGGTACAATAACATCGCAGTTTATTTCGTGTGTGCTTGTTATAAGGTGTCTGTGCAAGACCAATACCATATATAAGTTATACATATCAAAGCTTAGAATAAAGAAGTATTATCTTATCCAGATACTTAAGGTAGGACTTCCAGCAGGTATCCAGAGTACAGTTATTAACTTTTCCAATGTTTTGTTACAGTCATCTGTTAATTCATTTGGAGAAATAGCTATGGCTGGTTACACAGCAGCCAACAACATACTTGGATTTTTATATGTATCAGTTAATTCAGTTACACAGGCATGTATGAGTTTTACAAGCCAGAATTATGGTGTGCGTAAGTTTAAAAGAATGGATAAGGTGCTTGCCAACTGTGCAATATTGTCGATAATAGTATCTGTAGTTATAGGTGGCGGCTCATATCTTTTAGGACATCAGATACTAGGAATATATACTAAGCAGGAAGATGTAATACAATGTGGTATGGAGATTCTTTCCATATCAACCATTCCATATTTTCTGTGTGGTCTTATGGATATGATTCCGGGTTCTATGAGAGGAGTTGGCTATTCAGCAGTTCCTATGATACTTTCTATAATCGGAACAGTTGGAACAAGGCTTGTGTGGATATATGGAGTATTCCCAGAGCACAGGTCATTGTATGTTTTGTTTATGTCATATCCAGTTTCATGGGGATTGACGATAGTTATGCAGGCAATATGCCTTGTGTTTGTAAGAAGGAAAATAAGGAAGTGACAGAAATAACAGAACAAAATAAAGAAAGAGGGATAATTGATAAAATATGAATAGCAAAATAGGTAATTATAATAAACAACAGTTAAAAGATCAGCTTAAGTCTATGGGACTTAAAGGTGATGAAACTATACTTATACATTCATCAATGAAGTCTATAGGTGAGGTTGATGGTGGTGCAGATACTGTGCTTGATGCGTGGATGGAATATTTTAAGGATGGACTTTTACTTCTGCCAACACATACATGGAAGACTGTAAATGCGGATAATCCGGTATATAATCCACAGACAACTCCATCATGTGTAGGACTTCTTACGAATATGTTTATGAAAAGGGATGGGGTTATACGTTCGCTTCATCCAACCCACAGTATGGCAGGTTACGGGAAAAATGCTGCAGAATATCTGGCAGGTGAGGAATATAATAATACACCATGTACTCCTGGTGGCTGTTATGACAGGCTTAAGGATGCAGGCGGCAAAGTGCTGCTTGTAGGTGTCGGCCACGAAAGAAACACCTATATACATAGTGTTGAAGAGGTGTTGAATGTGCCTAACAGACTGTCGGATATGCCTATGGAGCTTGTTATAGAACTTCTTAAGGAAGATGAAGATAATAAGGATAAGAAGCTTCCTTACTATAACATGGCTGACGGCTGGAAAAAATGTATTGATAGTAATGGGGGACATGATAATAAAAACAAATTATGCAGGAAGGTATATGTAAGAAAGCATTACAATGCACAGCAGCCTCATATATCTGAGGATTTCGTCAAGCTGAACCAGATATTCCTTGACAGCGGAGTTGTTAAAAAGGTAAAGTTTGGCGATGCCGACAGTCTTTTGTGTGATGCTAAAGGGATGTTTAATGTTGTAAGACATGTGATTGCACCAGACCCAGAGTGTATTGTAACTAAGGATACATTATCAATCCCAGAGTATTGATTTGATTATAGGAAAAAACTATGACTACATATATTTTATTAGGATTATGCATATGTAATGCTTTATTATATAATAACCACATAAACATATAAGAAATATAGGAATACATTAAAAGAAAGAGAAAGTGGTGGAATATATGAAACGGATATTATGCTTTGGAGATTCTAATACATGGGGACTTATCCCTAAGACTAATAAAAGATATGAGTGGGGCGTAAGGTGGACAAGCCTTCTTAATGAAAGTCTGAATGATAAAAAGGAAGGTGGATATCGTGTTATAGAGGAAGGCTTGTGTGGCAGGACAACCGTATTTGACGACCCGTTAAGAGATGGACGAAATGGTGTAAAGATACTGCCAACTATATTGGAAACCCACAATCCAGTTGATATAGTGATAATTATGCTTGGAACTAACGACTGCAAGACTGTTTACAATGCATCAGCAGAATTTATTGGTCAGGGCGTAAAAAGACTTATCGGACAGGTAAAGAACTACATACCAGATAGTAAAATACTTGTAATATCGCCTATACATCTTGGTGAGGGCGTTTGGGAGTCAGACTATGACCCTGAATTCTCTAGTGCTTCAGTGAGCCTGTCAAAAGAGCTTTCAGATGTATACAAAAAGATTGCAGCACAGGAAAATGTTGGTTTTATAGCAGCTTCAGAAGTTGCATCCCCAAGCACTGCCGACAGAGAGCATCTTAATGATGAGGGACATAAGAGGCTTGCAAGGAAGGTGGAAGAGTGGGTTGAAAATGTGGCGTAATTGTGGAGAGATAAAGCGTAAATTACGATATAATGAGCGCAAGAGAAAAGGAAGCGGCTGCGAAGCAGACATTTACTTTTCTTGCGCCATTAACGAACGAACAGTCATGCGAAGCAGGACGAAAGAGCGCGATAGCGCGGGTTCGTGAGTATAGGGGCAGATAAAGAGTAAATTATGATATAATGAGCGCAAGAGAAAAGGAAGCGGCTGCGAAGCAGACATTTACTTTGATGCGTGCCTGTAAGTAAAGTAAGCGATAACTGCTGTTATTATCTCTGTTATCCAGAATGAGTGCCATACGCCGGCAGCACCGTATATACGGCTTAGAATGAAGGCGGCAGGTATAATGACAGCAACATATCTGAATATAGATATAATAAGTGAAGGAATTCCTTTGCCAAGTCCTTCAAGTGCGCCGGAGGCTGTGACAGATACAGAGGATACAATAAATCCGGCGCTTATAATTCTTAAGGCAGCAGCTCCCGCAGATATAGTTGTTTCGTTGGAAGTAAATAATCCAATAAGTGTTTCAGGAATACATAAGCATACAGCAGTTCCGATACACATAATAACAAGAACTATGCCTGTTGCAGTTGCATATATTTTCTTAACACGTTTAGTTTCGCCAGCACCATAGTTGTATCCGATAAGAGGACGCATACCCTGTACAACTCCATTTGCAGGAAGATATAGGAACGTCTGAAGCTTGTAATATACGCCAAGCACGAAAACATATACCTGTGAATATGCAGCAAGTATGACATTGAGCGCAGATATGAGCAGTGAAGGAAGCGCCATATTAAGGCATGCAGGTATTCCGATAGAATACATTTTCATGCAGAGTATCTTCTCTGGTTTCATATATTTTCTTGTGAAGCGCACAGGAATAGGTTTGAAAATATATATTATAATGTATACAATAAGACTTACAGTCTGGCCTATGCCAGTTGCAAGTGCAGCGCCCTCAATTCCCATACGTGGAAATATGCCAAGTCCGAATATAAGTACAGGGTCAAGTATAATATTGGTTATGCAGCCTGTGAGCATGGCGGCCATAGAAACAGTCATTCGTCCGACAGCCTGAAATGTTTTTTCAAATACAAGTTCCCATGCAAGCATTAGTGAAAATGCAAATGCGGTAACAGAGTACTTTACACCGAGGTCAATAACGGTCTGGTCATTAGTAAACATATTAAGAAATGGTCGTATAAGAATAATGCAGCCAGACATAAGTACAATTCCGTGGACGGTGCTTAAGAATAAGCCCTGACTTGCAGCTTTATCGGCAGTTTCCTTATCAGAAGCTCCCATATAAAATGCGATGACAGCGTTGATACCTATTCCAAAGCCAATCATGACAGAGTTGATAAAGTTCTGCATAGGGAATACAAGTGATATGGCAGTCATAGCATTTTCACTTATCTTAGCGACAAAAAAGCTGTCGACAATGTTGTACAGTGAATTCACAAGCATAGATATAACCATGGGAAGAGCCATAGTTAATAAGAGCTTTAGTATGTTTTGTTTTTTCATATAAGTCTGGTCCATAATATTTCTCGTTTCTTTAATATTTTTATGGTGAAAAATTCTAAATAATCACATTATCTTATCTTAATTAATGCTTATAAAATAGCATAATAACAGTATTATAAGCACAAAAAAACCACATAGCCCGTAAGCTATGTGGCGAAAAATAGAAACATCTAGAAAAATCCACATGTGTTTTATAAATAAATTGTAGCAAAACTTACATTGTGTAAAAACAATGTATGCGGATTATAGCATTGATATAATCACTTGTCAATCAATAATCTGATTATAATAATTGCAGGTCATATTCTTTATATAAAATCTGATAAACATATATAATCAATCGATAACCTGCTTAGATATAATCTGACACATAAGGTACAGCATGGAAAAGTATATCATCAAGCTTTTCCACAGCCTCTTTCGTAGTTTCAATCCGTTCCATACTGTAAAGCTTTTCAGCACTTTTATAGCCAAGCAGCATAGTTGTCAGGGTAGCTATTGACATTTTCATAGTATAGTCGGGAGTACCGCTTGTTATACTACAGTGCCCGTCCTTGAACATGACAATGAATCTTCCGTTATTCCAGGAAAGAAGCTCATCTTCGATATCGAAAGCAAAGACACATGCAGGTTCATCAGGGTCGATGGCATATTTTCCAAAAAACTGTTTGATATCGATAATTCTTCCCATAGCATAAGGTCTTATAGTTTCCTTTATATCACTGTCATCAAGCTCAAAGGCTATCGGTTCGCTGTAATAGTTGTTACCACGTACTTCATCAATCATAGAATCGTGGGCATGTATATATTCCCACAGTCCAAGCTGGGCTTCACGGTTTAGATATATCATTTCCTTAACGTGCATAATGTCGGAGCTTATCATATACACCATATATCCATAAGGAACATCATCCCTTGAATAATATATAGCAACCATAGTGTCGTCCTCATCCCAGCGCCAGTATTCTTCCCATGCAAGGTTGTTGCGGTACAGGCAGCCATGGGTTTTTTCGGCGAATTTGGAATGAAGCTTGTGAAATTCCTCATCATCCCATGATACTCTTCGTACATATCCAGGTTCGTGTAACTTTTCTGGAATCTGTCGGTCTTTAATAGTGTATGTCATTTTGTTAGATATGATTTCCCAGCCAAGATTGCGGTAGAGAGGTATTGAATAAGGATATAGCAGTGCAAATGACTTGTGTCCTTCACGCATACGTGTAAGACACTGTATCATAAGTTTTTTCATAATTCCGTGGCCAGTGTATTCAGGATATGTGCATACGCTTGTTACAAAGCCTACATTATAACGTATGCCATATATGTTCATATCAAGTGGATATACGGCAAACTGAGCGATAAGCTCATTCTTATCAAAGCATCCAAGAACGTCAGCTCTTTGAAGAACCGGGAACTTAGACTGCTTTATCTCATCATCTTTCCAGCCAGTTTCGGCAAGCTCAGCTTCTGTTACCTGAAAGGCATATCTTAAAAGTGCATTATATTGTTCGGCATCATCTGTTGTAAGAGGCCTTATTATATATTCTTCATCATTAGGAAAGTTCATAACAATTAATCCTTCTTAATTATTTTAGTACACAAACATTTTAGATTATCGTCATTATTTGTCAAGGTGTAAATAAATGCTATCACAAAAGCTATGATAAATGTCATAATTAATGGAAAATTAATATAAAACATGCTGATAAAATGATACAATAATAAAATAACGGACAAAATTATTCATTGTTTAAAATTAAATGAGCAAAAAATAAGAAAGAAATGAGGTGTTTTTATGTGTACAGCAGCAACTTATAAAACCAAAGATTTTTATATGGGAAGAACTCTTGATTATGAGTTTTCTTATGGTGAGGAGATAACTATAACTCCAAGAAACTATGAATTTAATTTCAGACATGCAGGACAGTTAAAGTCACACTATGCGATTATAGGAATGGCTTTCGTGGCAGGTGGATATCCTCTTTATTATGATGCTGTCAACGAAAAGGGTGTAGGTATGGCAGGACTTAACTTTGTTGGAAATGCAGCTTATGAGGAAGTTATATTAGATGATGAGTCAGATGCCATACAGGTTGCACAGTTTGAATTCATACCATGGATACTAAGCCAGTGTTCATCAGTTATTGAGGCAAGGACAAAGCTCTCGCAGATGAGGCTTACGAAAACACCTTTCAGTAAGCAGCTCCCAGCAGCACAGCTCCACTGGATTATAGCAGATAAGGATGATTGCATAGTTGTAGAATCTATGAAGGATGGACTGCATGTATATGATAATCCTGTCGGAGTGCTTACAAACAATCCACCATTCCCTATGCAGATGTTTGAGCTTAATAACTATGCCGGAGTATCAAGAAAACAGCCAGAAAGCACATTTGCAGAAGTGCTTAAGCTTAATGCATATAGCAGAGGTATGGGTGGAATGGGAATACCAGGTGATCTTTCAAGCCAGTCACGATTTGTTAAAGTGGCATTTACAAAGCTTAATGCAGTATCTGGAAGTGACGAGATGGAGAGTGTAAGCCAGTTCTTCCATATACTTGGTTCAGTAGACCAGCAGAGAGGCTGCTGCGAGGTGGCAGATGGAAAGTTTGAGATAACTATATATACATCGTGTTGTAATGCGACCAAAGGAATATATTATTATACAACCTATGATAATCACCAGATAACAGCAGTAGATATGCGAAAAGAAAATCTGGATGCTTCACAGCTTATAAGATATCCTATTATAACTACTGGTGAGGTAAGATGGCAGAATAAGTAATGTTTAACTAATAGGCATATCTTGTGATTTAAAGAGTTTGTTTATATATGGGAGGATTAAGGTTGAAGTACGATTTTGATACAGTAGTTGACAGAAGAAACACAGGGTCACTTAAGTGGGATGTGCGTGAAAATGAACTTCCTATGTGGGTTGCCGATATGGACTTTAAGACAGCACCGGCTATTACAGAAGCTATTATAGAAAGGGCACAGCATGGAATATACGGATATTCCATAGTACCGGATGAGTGGGGGCAGTCTTACAAGGAATGGTGGAAAAACAGACATAACTGGGATATAGACACAGACTGGCTTGTGTTTACAACAGGTGTTATTCCTGCTATATCGAGTGTGGTAAGAAAGCTCACAACACCTAATGAAAATGTGCTTATACAGACACCTGTTTATAACATTTTCTTTAATTCGATAGTAAATAACGGCAGACGTGTACTTGAAAGTCCGCTTGTATACAAAGATGGAGAATACAGCATAAACTGGACAGACCTTGAAAGTAAGCTGTCAGATCCACAGACATCGCTTATGATATTGTGCAATCCCCAGAATCCGTCAGGAAAAATATGGGACAGGGAAACTCTGAAAAGAATAGGTGAGCTATGTAAGAAATATTATGTAACAGTCGTTTCAGATGAGATACATTGCGACATAACTGACCCGAACAAGGAATATATTCCATTTGCATCTGTGTCTGATATATGCAGAGATATAAGTATTACATGCATAGCACCAACAAAGACTTTTAATATGGCAGGTATTCAGACAGCAGCAGTTGTTGTTCCACAGAAGAACTTAAGACATAAGGTATGGCGTGCACTTAACACAGATGAGGTTGCTGAGCCGAACACATTTGCAATATCAGCAGCAATAGCAGCTTATAAGAATGGTGCAGAATGGCTTGATGAGTTAAGGCAGTATATAAGTAATAATAAACAAATCGTGTATGATTATGTGAAAGCTAACATACCGGATATAAATGTGGTTAAGAGTGATGCAACATATCTTTTATGGATAGACTGCTCAAAACTTACGAAAGACAGCAGAAGGCTTGCGGCAGATATAAGAAAGAAGACAGGACTTTATCTGTCGGCAGGAAGTGTATATGGAAAAGGTGGAGAGAGATTTTTAAGGTTGAATATAGCGTGCCCGGAGAGTGTTCTTAAGGATGGACTTGAAAGACTTAAAAATGGCTTAATGGAGGTTAATGAGGGCAGCAGGCTTAGGTATGAGATGTTTGAGTATATGTTGGAGGAGTAAGTGGATTAATATATAAAATAATTCTTATATGAACTATATAAGATAAGTCTTATAACCATAATAATAAGATATATTTCATATATACTTATGAAAATTTAATATATTTCTTAGAAATAATTGATAGAAAAAGTTAAAAACTTAACAATTTAAAGGTTGCTTTTTGCAAACTGATTATGTATACTATCAAAAGAATGTGGTTAAATCCATTTTCTGTAAATTACTATAATACTTATAAAAGGTATTAAGGAACTACAATTAAAGAAAAGAGGTTTAATGTAAAATGGCAAACGTTGATTTAAGCAAGTATGGTATTACAGGCGCTACAGAAATTATTCACAATCCTTCTTATGAATTATTATTCGAAGAAGAAACAAAGGCTTCTAACGAAGGTTACGAAGTAGGAAAGGAAAGCGAACTTGGTGCTGTTGATGTTATGACAGGTATCTATACAGGTCGTTCTCCTAAGGATAAGTACATTGTAGTAGATGAGAATTCTAAGGATACAGTATGGTGGACTTCAGATGAGTACAAGAATGATAACCACCCAATGTCAGAAGATGTATGGGCTAAGGTTAAGGATATTGCTAAGAAAGAACTCTGCAACAAGAGACTTTTCGTAGTAGATGCATTCTGTGGTGCTAACAAGGATACAAGAATGGCTGTTCGTTTTATCGTAGAAGTAGCATGGCAGGCACATTTCGTAACTAACATGTTCATTAAGCCAACAGCAGAAGAACTTGAAAACTTCGAGCCAGATTTCGTAGTATATAACGCTTCTAAGGCTAAGGTTGAGAATTACGCAGAATTAGGTCTTAACTCAGAGACATGTGTAGCATTCAACATCACAAGCCACGAGCAGGTAATCATCAACACATGGTATGGTGGAGAAATGAAGAAGGGTATGTTCTCTATGATGAACTACTACCTTCCACTTAAGGGAATAGCTTCAATGCACTGCTCAGCTAACACAGATAAGAATGGTGAGAACACAGCTATCTTCTTCGGTCTTTCAGGAACAGGTAAGACAACACTTTCTACAGATCCTAAGAGACTTCTTATCGGTGATGATGAACACGGCTGGGATGACAATGGCGTATTCAACTTTGAAGGTGGATGCTATGCTAAGGTTATCAACCTTGATAAGGAATCAGAGCCAGATATCTACAATGCTATTAAGAGAAATGCTCTTCTTGAGAACGTTACTCTTGATGAGAATGGTAAGATTGACTTTGCTGATAAGAGCGTAACAGAGAATACTCGTGTATCTTATCCAATTAACCATATTAAGAATATTGTAAGACCTATATCTTCAGCTCCAGCTGCTAAGAATGTTATCTTCCTTTCAGCTGATGCATTTGGTGTACTTCCTCCAGTATCTATTCTTACTCCAGAGCAGACACAGTACTACTTCCTTTCAGGATTTACTGCTAAGCTTGCTGGTACAGAAAGAGGTATCACAGAGCCTACACCTACATTCTCAGCTTGCTTCGGACAGGCATTCCTTGAGCTTCATCCTACAAAGTATGCTGCTGAGCTTGTTAAGAAGATGGAAAAGAGCGGAGCTAAGGCTTACTTAGTTAACACAGGCTGGAATGGAACAGGTAAGAGAATTTCTATTAAGGATACTCGTGGTATCATCGATGCTATCCTTTCAGGTGCTATTAAGACAGCTCCTACAAAGACACTTCCTATGTTCAACTTTGAAGTACCTACAGAACTTCCAGGTGTTGATTCAGGTATCCTTGATCCTAGAGACACATACGCTGATGCTTCTGAGTGGGAAACAAAGGCTAAGGATCTTGCAGAAAGATTTAACAAGAACTTTGTTAAGTATACAGGCAACGAAGCTGGTAAGGCTTTAGTAGCTGCTGGCCCTCAGTTATAATTAAGTTACATTAATAAAAACTGATCGCTGGGATATATACCGGATTGTAGTTTAATATTAATAAATAAAACTCCACATACTCTGTTTACATGACAGGGATGTGGAGTTTTTAATATGATTTTATATAGGTATTCATTATAAGTCCTGATATTTAGCAGGAATTAAGAGAAAATCAAGATAAAAAATTAGATTAGAGCTGTTTTCAGAGCTAAATCTCTGGTTTAACAATATTAAGTGGCATCATAAGATGGTTTATGAGGATTCGGTATGCTTCATTTCCATCGCCAGCTTTAAGCTTTTCAAAATATTCTTCATGTTCATCAACGGTTCCGATGCTTCGGCCATCCACCTGGAGAGCAGATTGCGTTGTAAGTCTGATAAGATACATAAGACGCTGGAACATATGGTTGATTTCTTCATTCTCTATATAGTTAACGAGTAGAAGGTGGAATTCGTGGTCATAGTTGATGAAGCTTTCATAATCATCATCAAGATTAATAGCTTCCTTTTGTTTATCAAGAATTTCGCCAAGCTTTTCTATAGTCCGCTGACCTTTTGGTGTATTGTATTCGTCAGCAAGACATTGTGTGCAGAAGCCTTCTATGGCACATCTTATCTGTATAGTTTCCTTCATATCCTTCTGGCTTAACTGTCTTATTCTGAAGCCCTTGCTTGGAATAACTGTTATATAACCATCCTGGCTGAGACACTGGAGAGCCTCACGCATAGGAGTTCTTGATATTCCTAGTTCTTTGGATAACTTAGTTTCTGAGTAAAGGGTATTAGCATCCAGCTTGTGGCTGAGAATAAGATTCTTGATATAGTTGTAAGCCTCAAGCTGTAATGACGACATAAGCTGCATATATTCCTCCGTTGTATAAATGCCTGATAATAGTTATGTCCATAATATATTATAAAATCTTAATGAACAGTAACTAAAAATAAAAAAGTAACAAAAATGAAAAAGTAATAAAAAAACATAAAAAATACAATTTACCTAACATATAATAGTCGATAATTGACTATAGGTCAATGAAATTAATATAAAATCGGTACACCGGTATGCAATATTTATGATAAAATTATTAAAAACTTGGATATGTTAAGCGATTGTATTAATATAATTATTGGAAATATCGTGATTATTATGTGATTTAATAGTCAAAATATTTTTTGATTACTAATTTAGTAAAGTTATCTTTACAAATGCAAGAAAGATATTATATAAAAATAAAAAGGAAAAACAGATAAAACAAATGTTATTGTTATATTAACATCATAATATTTAATAAGCAATTCATAACTATTATATCACTTATAAGCATATAAAGCTGCACAAATAATCATAAATAAAAAATATATTTTTGGTTAATCTGTTTTTGCATACAGTACTATAATACAAACCGTAAAAAGAAATAGATAAACTTAACACCACCTCTTTGTTGAAGGCCTGCTAAGCTAATCAGATTTTTGGAGGAAAAGATAAATGAATACTTTAAAAGCTGAAAAAAGAAGCATGAGTGACAAAGCAAAGAAATTAAGAAGAGAAGGTTATGTAACAGGTAATGTGTTTGGCAGAAGCATTGCTGAATCAATTCCGGTACAGATTGAGAAAAAGGAAGCAGAAAGGTTTCTTTCAGTCTGTGGCAAAGGTAGTGAAGCACAGCTTTCCCTTGAAGGACAGCAGTATGATGTCCTTGTAAAGGAAGTGGATTATGATCCTATCAAGAGACAGACATTAGAGATTGATTTCCAGGTTCTTACAGAAGGCGAAAAGGTTCGTTCTGTAGCAGAGATTGTACTTGTTAATCATGAGCTTGTACAGGGAGTACTTGAGCAGCATATGGAAGAGATTCCTTATAAGGCTGGTAAGTCTGCACTTGTTGAAAAAGTCAGTGTAGATGTTGGCAACCTTAAGCCTGGTGACAGTCTTAAGGTAGAAGATCTTGATATTGCTAAGGATAAGGATGTTTCAATCTCACCAGATGTATTAGAGAAGGTTGTTGTCAGTGTAACAGAACAGACATATGCTGAAGCAGATGCAGATGACACAGAAGCAGCTGAAACAACAGAAGCTTAGGTAGTGCATGGAGGGATTTGCAGTATAAGGACTTCTGATTCTTAAAGTTAAAATATAGCATTTATAAATCCGGTATGTATCAAGTCATGCATACCGGATTTTTGTGCGATTTTTGTACAATTTTTTATGCTTTTAATATGATTTTATGATACCAGGGTCAAAAGGTCTAAACCCACATGAGCTTGCTCATAGGTGGGTGAAAGACCTTGGGACCCGCCCCGATATGAGCATAAAAGTGGGATGATAATCCCACGATATGCGAATATTGGGGAGAATTGTGTGAGTGCGTAGCACGGAACAATTCGTAGGTATCAAAGTCGGGGGCTTTTGACCCCGACATCATTTTATGTGATTATAAAAATGTGCATTTCTTAAATACTGCTTTTATGTTGAATTTTGTTGATTATAGATATATACTATATTTATGTGTCATAAAGACTGTAAGAATGTGACTAAAGTGTAGAAGGTAGGTATTGCGTATGAGTAAAGCGTATGATGCAGAAGAGTTCAAAGCAAGGGCTAATATTAAGACAAGGAATGTATGGTTTTTGTTGAATCTGTTATTGACAGCACAGTATTGTTCTAATGTTACAAAAGGAACTTATGATTCCAAATATATAGTCCCATTTTTACTGCTATGCTGGGTGCCATATGTATCAGGATCTATATATCTTAAGATTAAGGGAAAGAATGCACCGTTTTATAAGTTTGCAATAACTATTGGGTATGGAATATTTTATGGCTTTATAGTATGTACAAGCCAGACTATGCTTTCTTTTGCATATATATTTCCTGTTGCAAGTATGTTTATTCTTTTTAAGGATAGGAAGTTTATGATACGATGCGGTGTGTTTAATTGCATTATGTTAATACTGGCATCAATATACCGCTTTGCTATATTAGGCATGAATACCACTGCTGATGTAGATAACTATATGTTACAGATATCATGTATAATATTAAGCTATGTTTGTTATGTTATGTCTATTAATCACCTGAATCTTTCAGATGGTGCACTTACAGATTCAATCAAGGATGATCTTGAAAGAGTTGTTAAGACAGTTGAACAGGTTAAGGATTCAAGTAATATGATTGTTGATGGAATCACAGTTGTACGTGAACTTGAAGAAGAAAACAAACAGGGTGCTAACTTCGTAGTATCAAGTATGAAAGAACTGTCACAGAATAACGCTATACTCCGTGACAGAACAGACTCATCAACTGACATGACGACTAAGATTAATGACCAGGTAGAGAATGTAGCTTCACTTATTAATGATGTAGTAAAGCTTGTAAGTGAATCGGTTGAACATACAGATATGAGTACAAAGGAGCTTTCTGATGTAGTTGAAAGTACTAATACCATGGCAAGATTATCTGGTGATGTAGATAATATATTACATGAATTCCAGCAGGAGTTTGAAAAAGTTAAGACAGAAACAGGAACTATTGAAGAAATCAATTCACAGACGAATCTTCTTGCACTTAATGCATCCATAGAAGCAGCAAGAGCCGGGGAAGCTGGTAAGGGCTTTGCAGTTGTAGCTGATGAGATAAGAAACTTAAGTGATGAAACACAGGAATCATCAGATAGAATTATGACTGCACTTAATCATCTTGGCAACACATCAGGTAAAATGCTTGATTCAGTAAAGGGTATGTTATCAATCATACAGGAGACACAGGGCAAGGTTATAAAGGTTAACGAAAGTGTTTCCGGAATAGCAGCTGACTCTAACCAGATAGGACAGCATATAGGAGTTGTCGATTCTGCCATGCAGGAGGTTGAGAGTTCTAACCGCAATATGGTCGATAATATGAAGCAGATAGAAAGTGTTATGCAGGTTATCAATGACTGTATAACTAATGCAGATGAAAGTACTAAGATTATGCTTAGTAAGTATGAGGAATCTGCACGTAATGTCAATAAGATTGAAAGCGTAGTCGGAGCTATGATGGAAAAGCTCGGAGTTGGTGGTTTCATGGGAATCCAGGATATAAAGCATGGTATGAGATGTACAGTCAGACAGCTTATATCAGGAAAGCCTTCTGATAAAGATTATAGTGGCGAGATAATTTCACAGAAGGATGGAGCTTTATATGTAAGATTCGATAAGGAAGATGTTGATGTTGATAATACAGCTTTAAGATATGAAATAGAGATTGTGGCAGGCAATGTTCTTTATCGCTGGAGTGATGTATCAGCTAAAAGGGCATCTGAATATAAAGAAGATGTATGCAAGCTTGTTGTATCAACACTTCCAAGCATTGTTAACAGAAGAAAGTATACAAGAATGCCGATACAAAACAAATGTACTATAATTTTTTCGGATGATACCGGAACAACATTCGCAGGCGAGATGGTTAATATAAGCGCTAATGGTTTTGCGTTTATGTCTAAGGCAGCAGAATTTGCCGAATGTAATGGCAAAAATATGATAGTAAACATTCCTGATTTCCCAATAGAACAGGGAAGATATCTTGAGGGTGTTGCAATAAGAAGTACAGATAGTGATGGCAGCTACATAGTAGGATGCCGTATGCCAGAGGATAGCATAGAGATAGGTAACTATGTTAACAGAAATTATTCGGAATAATGTCTGTTAATATAAAAATGTAAGCCGGTGGTAACATTCTTTTTGTATTATGGTGGTAGAACAATAGTATGGTATAGAGGGTTCTGGATATTATAATTACAGTAAGATACGAATTGATGCCTACAGAATAAGATCTTTAGATCATGGCATCATCATAATATGGAAAGCAGATGGTTGAATGAAATCGGTTAAAGATTATAATAGCTATGTAAAGCTTATAAGAGCTGTTGTTATGGTTGTTGTATGTTTTACAGTTATATATGTAGTAACGCTTGCTGGGAAAAGCAGGATAAATAATTATAAAAGCAGTGAAAAATCAAAGCAGGATGACAGTAGTGTTATTCCTGAAGAAGATGAGGAGGCATATGAGCTTCCACCAAGAACACTAAACACAGCAGTTATTCCTTATGATGGAAAAGAAAGGGCTGTATCATGCTGGGGGGATTCCATGATGTTTGGTATAGGAGCTGGGGAAGCATATGTTTTCGGTGAAGATAACGTACTTGATATATCAGACTGGACTACACCATATACGTTAGAATATCTGACTGGCATTAAAGTGTATAATCTTGGTGTTTCGGGGGAAACATCGAACGAGATAGCACTTCGACAAGGTGGAATAAAAATGTATGCTGATAACACATTTGAAGTTGGTTATGACGACAGTGTTGAAATCAGTATAATAGATGAATATGGCAATCCTGTATATATGGCTGATTTTAGTGCATATGGATATGCGGAACCACATGAATCAGATGTAGTATATATCAATGATGATATGTTTAAGATAACAGGAACAGAAGAAACCGGACTGTATATATGCCGGTATTCAGAAGAAGAAGATGTCTATGATGCATTTACAACTGTATATGAGGGTACGCAGATTGTAACCAAAGCCTCCCATGAACGTAAGAATGATATTCTTATACTTGAAATAGGAAGTAATGGAGGCTGGGATAATTATAGGCAGCTTATAAGCCAGTATGATGCCATGATTCAGAATGCTGGCTGTGATTATTTTATCATAGTGGGTGATACAGATGATCCTGGAACGTCAATAGCGGATACTGCGCAGGGGTTCAGGAATGATGATGGAACATATGTAGGAGTTGGTGATACTGCATGGGAAGCAACACTAAGGGAAGCATATGGAGAGCATTTCATTAATATGAGAACATATCTTATAGAAAATGGTCTGTCAGATGTCGGTTTAAGAGCGACTAAAGCTGATTACAGAGGATTCAGGCGGGGGCGTATATCCAAACAGCTAAGGTCTGACTGGACACATTTTAATTCGTATGGGTATTATGCGAAGGGGCTGGCAATCTATGCGAAGGGGGTGGAACTAGGATATTGGAAATGATGTATAGGGGCATCAGTTTAAGGAGTAGAAATATAAATGAACAGAAATGGTAAAAAAAATAAAAATTATGCAGAGCTTATAAAAGAGTTTATAAAAAACAATAAGAAGGCTTCCATATGTACAATGGCAATAATTCTTGTAGTTTTAGCAACAGTGGTAACAACAGTAACAGCAGGTGCTGTTAAAAAGAAAAAGCTTAGCAAAAGGCAGGAAGATACAAGTGTTGTAGTGGACATAACAACTGGTACAACGAATGAAGAAACAGAAGCTACAGAAGAAGAAACAGAGGAAGAAACAGAAGCAGAGGTTGTAGAAGACTATGTTGTTGAAGAATTCTTTGAGAATGAGATATCAACAGAAGACCAGGAAGCATTAGAACTTCCATCAAGAAGGCTGAATGTAGAGAATCGTCCATATGATGGTGCCAGAAGATATATTTCATATTTTGGAGATAGTATGGTAGCTGGTGTAGGCTGCGGTTCGGTCAACGCATCGGTTAATGGAATGAATATAACAGGATGGACGTCTCCACGTACTATATCATATCTTACAGGCATTGAAACTTATAATTTCGGTGTTCCGGGTGAGACATCTTACGAGATAGCTTACAGGGCAGGTGGAGTAAAGCTTTATACAGACAGAAGTGTGACAATAAGTGAAGATGTTTCAGCGATAGTCAGACTTATAGATGAAGATGGAGATGTATTCACATGTGATGATTATAGTGGTTATGGAGTTGAGAGTAACTCATATCCAGATACGATGTATATTAATGGATATCTGTGTAAGGTTATGAATACAGATTATAACGAAGTCAGTATACAGCTTGTAAAAGGTTATGCAGCATATAGTATGGATACGGCTGATACAGGTGTAAGACATATACAGGCAAAGCAGTATGCTGACAGCAATATAAAGCCAGTAAATAACGACATGATGGATGAACCAGCAGGTGTAAAAACAACAGAGAATGCAACAACAGGAAAGAAACCATCAGAAAATATAACAGAAACATCAACACAGGCACCAACAGAAGTGACAACAGAAAAACCAACAGAAAAACCAACAGAACCATCAACGAATCCGTCTATAGGTCTTGTAGATATTCCAGAAGGCTCATTGGCTGAACCAAAGGCAGCAAAAGACCATAGCCAGAAGGATATTCTCATACTAGAGATAGGAAGTAATGGAGGCTGGGGAAGCGATTATCAGACACTCATACTTCAGTATGACAACATTATTATCAATTCAGGCTGTGACTATTATATAATAGTTGGTGATACAGATGATCCAGGAACATCCATAGGTGATGATAACCAGGGTGAATATAATGAAGATGGTTCTTATGTTGGTATAGGTGATACATCATGGGAGGCAGCATTAAGAGAAGCATATGGAGCTCATTTCTTTAACACCAGAACATATATAATACAGTATGGACTGGATGTATGTGGATTGAAGACGACAACAGAGGATCTTGAAAACTTCAAGCGTGGTAATATATCAAAGCAGTTAAGATATGACTGGACGCATTTTAATGCCTATGGATATTATGCAAAAGGCATGGGAATATATGAAAAAGGAAAAGAACTCGGATATTGGAGTTGATAAGTAGTAAAATCTGACATATAATCTGAAATAATGTATATGATATTATCATTATGACAGTTTATATGTCATTTTTAATATAATGATGTCGGGGCGAGTTCCAAGGTCTTTCACCCACATATGAGCAAGCTCATGCGGGTTTAAACCTTTTGACACTGGTATCATATAATACAGGCAGGAGAAATAGTGTGAAAAATAAGATTTTTCACACGCAAGAATGGAGATTATTATGACAAAAAAACAACTGGCAATAGAGGTTATAGAACGGCTTAAAAAGCAATATCCTGATGCAGGATGTACACTGGATTATGATGAGGCATGGAAGCTGCTGGTAAGCGTAAGACTTGCAGCACAGTGTACAGATGAAAGAGTGAATATAGTTGTACAGGGCTTGTTTTCCCAATATCCATCAGTTAGTGCACTGGCACATGCAGATGTGGATGATATAGAGAAAATAGTACGTCCATGTGGTCTTGGTAAAAGTAAGTCACGTGATATAAGTGCATGCATGAAGCTGCTTCATGAAAAGTATAATGATAAGGTTCCAGATACAATGGAAGAGCTTTTAAAGCTTCCAGGTGTAGGAAGGAAAAGTGCGAATCTTATTATGGGAGACGTATACGGAAAGCCAGCTATAGTCACAGATACACATTGTATAAGGCTGTGTAACAGGATAGGACTGGTAAAGGATGAAAAAGAGCCTAAGAAGGTAGAGATGGCATTGTGGAAGATAGTGCCTAAAGAAGAAGGAAGTGACTTATGCCACAGATTTGTTATACATGGAAGAGAGGTCTGTACAGCAAGAACAAAGCCTCATTGTGATAAGTGCTGTCTTTGTGATATATGTAAAAAAATGCTGTAGCCGCATCGTTTTGCAGGAGTTTAACATACTGTGAAAAGCATGTGCAGAAATGGAGATTAATATGGGAAATACCAAAAACTATAAAATGATAATATCCTATGATGGTACAAGATATTATGGATGGGAGCATCAGCCTAATACTGATATGACGATTCAGGGAAAGCTTGAGAATGTGCTTTCACAGATGATAGGTGCAGATGTTGAAGTTATAGGTGCAGGAAGAACGGATGCAGGAGTACATGCTAAGGGAATGGCTGCTAATGTACATATGGATACTGATATGTCAGAAAACCAGATATGTGATTATATGAATAAGTATCTGCCAGAGGATATATGTGTGCAGGAGGTCAGGATTGCTTCTGAACGTTTCCACAGCAGATACAATGCTATGGGGAAAACTTATTGTTATACATGCTATGTTGGGGATAAAAAACCCGTGTTTAACAGAAAATACGTACATATAACTGGTGCGATGCCTGATGTTGAGGCTATGAAAAAAGCAGCGGAATATCTTGTTGGAGTACATGACTTTGCAAGCTTCTGTGGTAATCCTAAGATGAAGAAGTCAACAGTCAGGGAGATATATTCGATAGATATATCACTAAAAGGTGCATATCTTAATATGACATATCATGGCACAGGATTTTTACAGTATATGGTAAGGATTTTGTCGGGAACACTTCTGGAGGTAGGATTCCATAAGAGAACACCAGAAAGTATGATAGAGTTAATAGAAGCAAAAAACAGAGCCCTTGCTGGTGCAACAGCACCGGCAAAGGGACTTAGTCTGTTAAAGGTACATTATGCCAGATAATAAGAAGCTTTAATATCATAAATATGATGAATTGTACCGGTTATAACTATTATCGTTACATGAATTTAGAACGCCATTTCAGTGCTTCCTCTCTGTATTGGGAGGCTACATTCATAAGTTCATCGTATTGAAGCCTGATACTGTTAATAACAGCTGCCTGTTCGTTAATCTTTGCCTGACAGGCAGCTAATTTATTCTTATTATTATCGTTTTCTTTTATTTCAGAGACAAGTCTCATTTCTTTAATATGTCCGATTTCTTCAATAAAAAACATCCGGTTATTTACATATAGAAAAAGAGTATTACCAGCCTTGAAGATATGATAATCAGATATATCTGTCACACAGGATGGCAGTGGAACAGGAAAAGCTTCCGTGCAGTTATGTATATCGCCAAAAGAAAGACAGTGAAGACAGAGGTGTTTTAAAAGAGGGTTGTTCTTAAGGTAAAAAAGAAGTAGAGAATGATTACATACACAGATAGATGGATTATATAACTCAGGAATATTATTGCCACTTACTGTATATATACTCTGGCTTTCCATTATGTTTTTAATATGAAGTGAATTGTCGGTTGAGATATATGTATAGTATAAAGTGTCGTTATAAACACATTCATTAAGTCCATGGTTATAGTCAGTGGCAAGTACTATGGGACGCTCAAGTCCGCCAAAATGAGCGATTCTTAAGAATATATTAGAACCGGCGGCATATATAATAAGCTGACGGTTGTTTCCAACAGAATATACATTAGACATAATAATCTCCATTTATAATACTTATTAAAATGTATGGTAGCATAAAGAGCTTTAGAACATATAATGTAGTAAGAATTATAAAAAGAAAGGAATATGATATGGCGAGATGTAAATTCAAAAAGAGTGGGTGCTGTACAAAGATTGTAAGTGATATTGTATCTAATATGCCTAATGGCTGTTTTGATGTTTGTACGAATCCAATATGTGGATCACCTTCCGAGCTTAGTTTATTTGCACCGCTTATATATGATCAGATTGGTATTAACCTTTGTGCTGTAGCTGCTGCGGGTGTGGATATATCGGCTAATTATCCCACTGTTACCAACGCAGCAGCAAGTGTTGTTGAAATATCATACGAGTATGGCGCGGGCAATGTTGTGATAAACCAGATACCGGGCAGACCAAACTGCTATTCAGTCAAGCTTTCTAATCTTCAAGTAACATTTGCACTTAATCTGTATGATGAAAATTGCAGACTTGTGGCGACTATATATCCAACAGTTGAATATCTGCCATCAGATACAACGGCAGCAACATATGATGAAGATGTTAATCCTTCATCAGTTGAGCTTGAAATATTTGCACCGTATGGCGTATCTTACAACAGGGAAGGGGAAAGCTTCCAGCCAGCTTTGAATTATACAGGTTTCTTATCAGGTGATAATGGAATTACACAGGGGCTTAATCTTTATGCCATACCTAAGGTATTAGATATTGACATAGCGTCAGATGAGGTGACTATAGGTCTTTCAGTTATATTGCAGAGCCTTTATTATGCGGGCTACAGAGTTGCAAGTGCTGGAAAAATAGTTACTCCAAAGGGCAGTATAGTGTCACAGGAGAATTCTGATGAGATGAAGTTCGTATGTGGTAATCTGTTAAATCTTGCTATTAAGCCACTTGATCTTAGTCCACCACATTGTGAGGGCAGTCTTAAAAATGACTGTGATAAGGGATGTCAGCCAGTATGTGAAGAGAATCTGCCACAGTGTCCAACGTGTTCGGTATAGCAGGTTAAATATAATGGTTCGATATAGCGGGTTAAGTATAACAGGTTTGATATAGTAGGTAATTAACAGATATAATAGTAAATAACAAAACAGGACCAAGAATCATATACCTGACATGAAATCATGAAAGGTGTTATTCTGGGTCCTGATAAAGTTAAAGCTGCCTAATATACACTATATATTATATAGTGTATATTATAGTATATAATATATACAGACTACTATTATTAAGAATGTTCAAATTTAACAATCTGGGTTATATCGTTGTAGCCAAGAGAATGCATCTTGCTTTGGAAGCGATGCAGTGCCTCATCGAATTCCTGATATGAACGATATGTATCATCAAAATAAGAAATAGCTTTGCTATGGTCTCCATCTTCGTTGGCCTGCCATGACAGAGTGGCATACTTGTGAAGGTCTTCATGTGATTTGGCAAGGGATATATATTCCTTGCTGTGTATAAGCCGTTCATCTGATACCTGTTTAAGCCACTTTCCAAGCTTACATCTACCAGGATCATCAACCTGTTTTTTCTGAAGATGCTCAAAGCCTACAATGTTGTTATATACACGCCATGTGAGTACGAAATGATCCACTTCAAATACACGTACCCAGTCCTGCTCAGTTATTTTTGAGCATCCACGTACAAGATCACTTCTTGTTTTATCTAGATATCGTCCAATCTTAAATACACGTCGTCCAGTCTGCAGGCAGTCGTTCGATAAAGTGTTATAGCTTTGTGATATGTTTTCAATCTGCTTGGAGAAAGAACGGGTTACTTTAGTCTGTGTATCTATATCGTTAAACACACTGTCAACACCTTCACGTATGCTTATCATCTGATTATTCATCTGCTGCATGGAAACAATAGACTTTTCAACCTTTGAATTCCCTTCTGCAAGGCTGACAGTTGTTTCATCTATGGCAAGAGCCAGCTCATCTATATTCTCTTTAAGTTCAGTAACATACTTTACTATATCTTCAGCAGATTCCGATGTGTTACTGGATAAAAGCCGTACCTGGTCGGCAACAACAGCGAAGCCTTTTCCTGCTTCACCAGCTCTTGCAGCTTCTATAGATGCATTAAGTGCAAGAAGGTTACTCTGGTTGGCAACTTTCTTTACAAGGTCCACGATTTCTTCAATCTTACCAATCTTGCCTTTAAAATTCTGTACACGATTGTTAATAACCTCTATGCGCTTGGATGATTGATTAACGGCAGTAATACTGTCATTCATATCGTTAGTTATATTTTGTGATACCTCAATGATATTATGCGTGTTATCTCTGATATTTCCCATGGCAGAGGAGATATTGTCAATAGAATCTTCAAGATTAAGACTGGCATTTTCCATGTGCTTTATAGACATGGTCTGCGATTCAACCTGTTCAAATGTATCCTTCATAAGACTGTTATCACCTATGATACTCATAGTTTCATTCAGTCGCATAACAACAGGATTGTTTATCTGTTTCATGGAAAAAAGCATAGAGTTAAGCTTACCGCCGATAACAGAACTATCAAAATCTGCTGGATTAATATCGTCAAAACCTCCTGAAATAATATTATCAATAGAATCTAATAATAGCTGCGCATCATGGTCAGATAACACATGCTGCTCCTTTTTTTTAACAAACATATAATTTACATCCCCTTATTCATATTATGTATAATAAATAATCACGAAAAAAATCATTTACATAATAACATACTTTAAGAAAAAATGCATTATAATTATTTAAAAAAGTTGTAACATGTTATTAAAAATGTGCATATTGTTGTTTTGGATAAAGAACATATCGGTTATTTTGCAAAGTAAATATTTTAATATTCAAATATCTAAATAAAAAAACAGCGGTCATATATCGATAAAAACAATACATGACCGCTGTGTAGTTAATATTAACGTGAAACCTCGTTGCCAGCTTTGGCAAATGCGAGCTTCATCACCTCATCTACTGATACAAGGTTGAAATCTCCGCTTACAGTGTGCTTTAAGCAGCTTGCTGCATTAGAAAATTCAACAGCCTTCTGAGGGTCAAAGTCGTTTATAAGACTGTAAATTATACCTGCACAGTAGGCATCACCAGCACCGATGTAATCAAGTATATTCATAAAGAATTCCTGGCTGTAGTAAGCCTTTCCTTCTGTGTATATCATTGACTGAAGCTTAAATGTAGTTATGGAGGTTTCTGTTCTCCATACAGAAGCTACCATCTTGAAGTTAGGGAACATCTTTGTAAGTTCTTCTGCAATATATGCATTCTTTTCTTTATCAGACTTAGATGCATCCATGCCAAATATACCAACTGCATCATCTTCGTTAGCTATGCATATATCTACATATCTGCATACTTCACTCATGACTTTATTAGCTTTTTCACTTGACCAGAGCTTACTTCTGTAGTTAAGGTCGCAGCTTACTGTGATGCCACGTTTCTTAGCTTCTTTACAGGCTTCTATAGTAATTTCAGCCATATTATCACTTATAGCTGGAGTTATACCGGAAAAATGGAACCATGTTGCACCATCGAATATAGAATCCCAGTCAAAATCTTCCTTTGCAGCAAGGGCAAATGCGGAACCATTTCTATTATATATAACATTGGTTGGTCGCTGGCTTGTCTTTTTCTCAAGAAAATATATGCCAATCTGGTCGCCACCACGGACGATTCTGCTGACATCAACACCATACTGTCTTAAGGAGTTGACAGCACTCTGACCAATAGTATGCTTAGGAAGCTTGGTTACATAACGTGTATCAACATTAAAGTTAGCAAGTGATACAGCAGTATTAGCTTCACCACCGCCATAAACAGCCTCATAAGAGTGTGCCTGGGTAAATCTTTCATTGTTATCAGGTGAAAGTCTTAACATTAACTCACCAAATGTTATAATCTTGTGTTTCATCATTGTCTCCAATCATTATTTATACATTTGCATCATAATACTATACAGTAACGTATTGTAGCATATTTTGATAAAAAAGTAATGTCTTTTTAAAATAAGTTTGGTATTTTTTGTTATATTTTGTAATAGCCTTTAATATTTAAGCCATATATGGATATAGTTAATAACAGGCACGAAAATACTGATTATTTGTAAGCTGTTGATAATAACAATGGGTAATAATGTGGTTGTGGATAAAACTGTGAAAACTTAAGATTGGAGTATATCGACATTATTTGATATTTAAAGTATAATGATGTGAAGACATATAATGATGTAAAGTAAAATTGGACACTTGCATAATAATATAAGGGAGAAATTCTGTGTCTGCGTGAAGTGAAAGGATTATATAGGTTTATATAGTATGATTAGAAATGTAGGGTTAGAAGATATATCAGATGGAAGATTGTATTCGGAGAATGATCTTGTAAAAACGGATACGAATAACTGTAAGGATTGTAAGAAGATATGTTGTATAGGTATGGGAAAGACAATAGTGTTAGATCCATATGATTGTTTTATGTTATCAGTTGGAACAGGAAAAACATTTGAGCAGCTTTCAGATAATAATATAGAGCTTAATGTTGTGGATGGATGTATTCTTCCCAATATCAGAATGTTAAAGAGCACGGATGGCTGTTCGTTTCTTAATGAGGATAACAAATGCAGTATACATGGCTACAGACCCGGCATATGCCGCATGTTCCCACTTGGAAGATACTGGGAGGACGATGAGCATTTTCATTATATATTACAGAAGGGTGAGTGTAATAAGGATAATCTGACAAAGATCAAGGTAAAAAAATGGCTGGGAATATCAGATATAGAGCAGTATAACAAATATATAATAATGTGGCACAGGTATCTTAAGAAAATACAAAGAGCCATGGCAGGCTTAACAGATGAACAGATAAGAACACTTAATATATATAATCTTAAAACATTCTATACAACTGGTTATAAGTCGGAAGATACATTTTATGATGAGGTGGCAGAAAGGATAGAAAGCTCAGAAAATATGTTTGGCTTGTAAAAGAAAAGTAAGAAGTTTATTAGAAAAGGGTATTTTAATAAAGAGAGTGCTTTGTTGTTTAAATAAGGAGGAATAAAAGAGTGAAGACGGATTTATTTAGTATAGGAAGCTTTACGGTACATGGTTATGGACTTATGATAGGAATAGGCTTTATACTGGCAATGCTGCTTGCAGAGTACAGGGCAAAGAAGCTTGGTCTGCGTGAAGAATCAATCATTGATATTACTATAATAGCAGGCGTAAGTGGGTTTTTAGGTGCCAAGCTTTTATATATCATAGTTGAATTTGATACATTTATTAAGGATCCTAAAGCTGTACTTGGTTCAGCAGGTTTTGTTGTGTATGGTGGAATAATAGCTGGTGTGTTGTGCTGTATGTTTTACTGCAGGATAAAGAAACTTAATTTTCTTGAGTATTTCGATCTGGTTATGCCAGAAATAGCACTGGCACAGGGCTTTGGACGTATAGGATGTTTTCTTGCAGGCTGCTGTTATGGAAGAGAAACAGAAAGCCTGTTTGGTGTTGTGTTTCCAGCAGGTTCACAGGCACCAGCTGGTGTGAAGCTTATACCAACCCAGCTTATATCAGCAGGTGCTGATTTTATCCATGTGATTATTCTTCTTGTAATAGCCGGCAGCTTCAGCTATACGGTTGCAAAGAATAAGGGAAAGAGCAGGTCACTTCCAGCAGGCGGTATAGGATATATATATATGATGTTTTATGGAATAGGACGTTTTCTTATAGAGTTTTTAAGAAATGATTATCGAGGGGAGATTGGCTTCTTATCGACATCACAGTTTATTTCCATTTTCTTTGTTATATGTGGGGCAGGACTTCTTGTGTTAAATGCGAAGAAGAAAAGCAGAAGTGTATGAAAAGAGGCAGGTTATGAAAAGCAGAGATGAAGTACTTCAATACGGTTTATCATTTCCAGATACATATGTAGAAGCACCATTTCACGATGCTAACTGGCAGCTTGTAAGAGTTAAAGGAAGTAAGAAAGCGTTCTTATGGATATATGAAAAGGATGGTTTCTTAAACCTTAATGTTAAAGCGGACAAAGAATGGCGTGATTATTGGAGGAGTGCATTTAAGTCAGTAATACCGGGCTGGCATCAGAATAAAGAACACTGGAATACGATCATACTTGATGGTTCAGTTCCAGATGATGCTATAAAGACTATGATTAAGGAAAGCTATGAGCTTGTTACTTATAATCCATCTAAAAGGATATATGAGGCAGTTAAAAAAATACCAAAGGGCTGTGTTGCTACTTATGGACAGATAGCCCAGATGGCAGGAAATAAAGGTATGGCAAGGGCAGTAGGTAATGCACTTCATAAGAATCCAGACCCTGATAACATACCATGCTACAGGGTCGTTAACTCTAAGGGTGAACTGTCTGGTGCATTTGCCTTTGGTGGTGCAGAAAGGCAGGAGGAACTTCTTAAGGCAGATGGTATAGAAGTTATTAATGGAAAAGTCAGCTTAAAAGAGTATGGAATGTTTTAATGTATCAATCAGCTTCTTTGCAGCTATGCTTAATGGTCTGCCTTTATCCCATACAAGGCAGACTTCACGCTCGGGAAGAGGTTCCACAAGTCTTATAGGATATATTGAACCGCTGGTGATAGAAGCAGCACACAGGTCTTCTGGATAAAATCCTATTCCAAGGTTGTGTTCAACCATAGGAAGAACCTGGTCAGTTGTTGCAGCCTCCATATCAGGTGCAAACTGAAGATGATGGTTAAGAAAGAATTCTATATACAGGTTTCTTGTTGCGGTATCATTTCCAAGACATATAAAAGGAATATTATTTAAGTCGTGCAGGCTTCGCATTTTTGATGCGAGGTCTGCATATTTAGTTCCACCTATAAGAAGCTCCCTGAATGAATATAATGATTCCTTATGATAGTTTTTAGGTATAGTTACAGGCGTAGTGATAACAGAAATATCAGCCAGTCCGTTTTCAAGGGCTGCTATAGCCTGTGGAGATGAGTGATTAGATATTTTTAATCTGACGTGTGGATAAGTTTCATGGAATGTCTCAAGCCTGTCTAATAATATAAGCCTGAGTGCAGTTTCACTTGCACCGATATTAATAAGTCCACGTTCAAGTCCTTTATCTTTGGCTAGTTCACATTCACCAGCTGAAAACTGCTCACATCCGGCAGCAACGTGTTCATATAATCGTTCACCTTCTGGTGTGAGTGTGATTCCCCTGTTGGAACGTACAAACAGCTTGCAGCCTATCTCACTTTCAAGATTATTCATGCAGCGTGTTATATTAGGCTGGTTATTATCAAGCATTTCTGCGGCCTTAGTGAAGCTTTTATATTGTGCAACATAATAAAATATCCTGTAATAATCGTAGCTTATCATATATGCCTCTTTTCTTAATATCTTATTCTAAATGTTTATTCTAAATGTTTATTCTAAATGTTTATTCTAAATGTTTATTCTAAATGTTTATTTTAAATGTCTTATTCTAAATGTCTTATTGTAGATTCATTATGTGTATTAGAAATATTATGACACATCATATTATTTATGTAATGTCATGATAAATGTCAGAACAGATGTCATAAAAAGTCATAACAGAGTACCCTTCAGTCGTGGCATGATGACATATGATTATGATATAACAGATATATCAAATATATGTTTTACATCTTATTTAATGCAAAGTATAATGCTTTTGATAAGAAAAATCAAGAGTATTTCAGGGAGAATTCCACAAGGCTCTGAATGGTAATATGTAAATGAAAGGAAGGCAGTACGTATGTTAAAAGCAGTAGTTGGTATTAATTGGGGAGATGAAGGTAAGGGACGTGTAGTAGACCTTATGAGTGCGAAAGCGAATTATGTTGTACGTTATCAGGGAGGAAATAATGCAGGACATACGGTAGTTACCCAGGAAGGAAAGTATGTGCTTAATCTTCTGCCATCAGGAATCCTTCATCCAGATGTAGTGTGTGTACTCGGAAATGGTATGGTTATAGACCTGGATCATCTTCGTCACGAAATATCTATAATGCAGCAGATGAATGTGAAAATAACACCAGATAATCTTAAGATATCGGATAAAGCAACTATATGTATGCCTATGCATGTACGTCAGGATGTGTTAGAGGAGGAAAGATTGTCTCAGTCAGGCTCTGCATATGGTTCAACAAGAAGAGGAATTGCTTATGCATATGGTGACAAATATATGAAAAAAACACTTAGGATAGGAGATTTGCTTAACATAGACCAGCCATCAGTAAGACACCGCCTTTCCGTTATAGTTGAGAGCAAGAATCTTATTCTTGAAAACATATATCATCAGCCACCAGTTTCATATGATGAGCTTCTTGAGTGGTGTAAGACACAGGCACATATGTTTAAGGATTATATATGCGATACTTCAGCACTTTTAAGAAATGCTGCAAAGGATAATAAAAATATATTGTTTGAGGCACAGCTTGGTGCATTGAGGGATATAGATTATGGCATATATCCTTATACATCAAGTTCTAATACACTTGCGGCATATATACCTATGGGTACAGGCCTTATGGGATATAATGTTTCACAGGTTGTAGGTGTTATGAAAGCATATTCAACATGTGTTGGTGAAGGTGGATTCGTAGCAGAAAAAGCTATGCCTGAAAGCTGGATGGAAGAGTTAAGAAAAGCTGGCGGAGAATATGGCGCAGCAACGGGTAGACCAAGAAGAGTCGGTCCATTTGATGCAGTTGCAAGCAGATATGGAATAATGTGTCAGAATGTTGATGATATCGCGCTTACAAAGTTAGATGTATTGAGTGATTTTGATACAATACCGATAATAACAGCATATAGCATAGATGGAACAATAACTAAGGATTTCGTAACAGACAGCAGGTTAGAAAAGGCTGAGCCTGTTATAGAAGAGCTTCCAGGCTGGAAGTGTGATATATCCGGTTGTAGAAGCTGGGATGAACTTCCAGAAAATGCAAAAAATTATATTCTTAAGCTTGAGGAGCTTATCAGTCATAAAATACATCTTGTATCGACCGGGGCAGAGAGAGAAGAATATCTTTTAAGGGATTGATGCTTAATGCAGGATCTATAATAAAATGCTGCGAGATTAATGGAATAAGAAATGATAATAAATATATTGACGATATAAACTGCATGAAAGAAGAGGAATATGACATGAGACATTTGATTGACCCAAAGGATTTATCAGTGGAGGAAACAGGGGATATACTTGCACTGGCAGAAAGAATACGTGATAATATGCCAGCATATAGTGAAGTGGCTAAGGGAAAGAAGATAGCTACATTATTCTATGAACCAAGTACAAGGACGAGACTTTCATTTGAGACAGCCATGCTTAATCTTGGTGGTACTGTGATAGGTTTTCCATCTGCTGATGTATCAAGTGTTAACAAGGGAGAAACGGTTGAAGATACAATCCGTGTAATAAGCTGCTACGCAGATATTGTAGCTATGAGACATCCTAAAGAAGGTGCACCTATGCTGGCATCGCTTTATTCGAGAATACCTGTTATCAACGCCGGAGATGGAGGACATAGCCATCCAACACAGACTATGATAGATCTTATGACTATAAAATCAAGAAAAGGAAGACTTGATAACCTTACAGTAGGTTTGTGTGGAGACCTTAAGTTCGGAAGAACAGTACATTCACTTGTGAAAAGCCTTTCAAGATATGAAGGAAACAAATATATATTCATATCTCCACAAGAGCTTAAAATGCCTGATTATATGATACAGGATGTTCTTGATAACAACACAGATGTATATAAGGAATCAAGGCAGTTAGAGAGTGTGCTGCCAGAGCTTGATGTACTTTATATGACGAGAGTACAGAAAGAAAGATTCTTTAGTGAGGATGAATATATAAGATTACGTGATTGCTATATACTTAATGCGGAAAAGTTAAAGAAAGCACCTAAGGATATGCCAGTACTTCACCCACTCCCAAGAATAACTGAAATAGCTGCGGATGTTGATAAGGATCCAAGAGCTGCATATTTTGAACAGGTACAGAATGGGGTATATGTGAGAATGGCACTTATAATGGCACTTCTTGGATTAACAGATCCGGTGACTGGAAAGAAAATTATATAGTTGTTGAGCATACATTCTCAACATACGGACGACAGTATATATGAGGAAAGCAGGTGTGCACACATCAGCGATGCCAGAAGCTTCAATTGGATATTTCTAAGACTTTTTATATGGATAACGGCAGTTGCCGCTACCGTTCGATACGGGACATCCATGTCCCATATCTCACTTCCACAGACATCCGTGTCTGTGGATAGCTGGGTAGAGAAAGAAAAGTCTAAGAACTATCACAATTGAACTTCAAGTGCATCTTATGATGTTTGCACACCTGCCTTTCTCATATATGCTGTCTGACTTTGGCTTAATTTACGAAAAATGAATGTGTGGCTAAATCAAAGGGGAGAAGCATGAGGGGCGGAATTGTGCGCTTTACGCACAATTCCGCCCTGTTTCGTCACCTTGATTTAATTGAATATTCAGTATTACATTATGCCGTAACACAGACAAATATAAGCTACAGGCAGTCCTGCATACTATGTGAAATGCACTTGAAGTTTGATTGTGATAGTTCTTAGTCTTTCCCTTAGCAAACCAGCTAGCTTCGTACACGGATGTACGAAGCAGCGAAGCCGCGCCATGGACGGCGCGTCTGAGCGGTAGCGTCAGTTACCATAGTTTATATGGAAAGACTTAGAACTATCCAATCAAAGCTTCTGGCATTGAACATAGTGTGCAGGACTGCCTGTATCTTATATTTGTCGTTCGTTCGTCATCAACTAATATTCAATTAAACAACAATTCAGTTTATAGCACCTTAGACAGGAAATCCCTGAGTCTTTCACTCTTAGGCTGTTCAAAGAATGTCTTAGGTTCATTTTCTTCCTCGATGCGGCCTTCATTAATAAACATACATCTGCTTGATACTTCTTTAGCGAATCCCATCTCGTGAGTTACGACAATCATAGTCATGCCGGAAGCGGCAAGCTCTTTCATGATAGAAAGAACCTCACCAACCATTTCGGGATCAAGAGCGGATGTAGGTTCGTCAAAGAGCATGATTTCCGGATTCATGGCAAGAGCTCTGGCTATAGCGATTCTTTGCTTCTGACCGCCGGATAACATATCTGGATATGAGTCAGCCTTATCTAGAAGACCCACTCGCTCAAGAAGTTCCATTGCTTTTTTGTCAGCTTCTTCTTTGGACATTAGTCCAAGCTGTACAGGTGCAAGCGTGATATTTTTCTTAATAGTCATATTAGGAAAAAGATTGAAGTGCTGGAACACCATTCCTATACTCTGTCTTAGCTTATCAAGGTCTACACCTTTTTCAGTAAGATCATTACCTTCATATATAATATGACCTGAAGTAGGTACTTCAAGAAGGTTAAGAGATCTTAAGAATGTAGACTTACCACATCCGGATGGACCGATTATGGCGATAACCTCACCTTTTTTAACAGTAGTATTAATATCCTTTAGTACTTCGTGGTCTCCAAAGGTCTTTTTTAAATTCTTAACTTCAAGTATTACATTAGTGTCGCTCATTGCTTCTTAATCTCCTTTCTAGTTTCTTTACAAGTGATGAAAGGATAACAACTAATACAAGATAGATGATAGCCACACCAAAGAGAGGAAGCATAGGGTCATAAGTTATGCTTCGGATAATATCACCACCACGTGTAAGATCGTTAAGTCCTATATAACCACTGATAGAGGTTTCCTTTAACAGAACGATGAATTCGTTGGCAAGTGCAGGTAAAACATTCTTGAATGCCTGAGGAAGTATTACAAGCTTCATTGTTTTTCTGTAACTTAAGCCAAGGCTTCGTGCTGCTTCAAACTGTCCGTTATCAATGGACATAATACCTGAACGGAATATTTCAGCTACATAAGCTCCAGAGTTAATACCGAAGGCAAGTATGGCAACAATTATTTTGTTAACCTGGACAGAACTGAATATTACATAGTAAATAATAAGCAACTGAACCATAGTTGGTGTACCACGTATGACAGTCAGGTAAATATTACATATAAAGTTAAGTACTTTCATGCCACCAGTTTTATCGTGGTTAGATCTTACGACAGCTATAAGGAAGCCTATGACAATACCCATAATAGCTGCACACAAAGCAATGATTAAAGTGTTTTTAAGACCAGTTAGAAGATACTGATATCTGCCGTCTTTAATAAAATCAGTTTTAAATTTGTCTGAAAAGCTTGTTCCCTGGTGTGCTGCATCATTATTTCTTACAATGATAACCTGGCTTGAAGTAGCATATGGGATAGTAAAATCAATATTTTTCTTACGTTCCTCTGTTACAGTTATACCAGATATACCCATATCAGCTTTTCCTGAAGATACGGCAGTTATTATAGAATCGAATTCCATATCTTCAACAGACAGCTTCATTCCAAGATAATCAGCTATTGCATTAGATATATCAATATCAATACCACTTACCTTACCATTATTATAGTATTCATAAGGTTCAAAATAAGCATTAACAGCTATTGTAAGAGTACCGTTTTCACCTGAACCTGTAGGTTCATATGGCTGCTTTGAAGCATTTTCCCCAATATAATTACTGATTATTTTATCAATAGTTCCATTATTAATAAGTACATTAAGTGCATCATTGACCTTAGATGTGAAAGAGCTGTTATTCTTTGCTATACATATAGCATAATCCTCAGTTACAAAATCTTCATCAAGCATGCAAAGGTCGCTATTGGCATTGATAAAGGCTTTAGCAGGCTGTGCATCGATAACAACAGCATCGATTTTGCCCTGCTTAAGTGCCTGTATGGCATCATTTCCTTTGTTAAATCTTTCTACCTTAGTTCCGGAGCCATCAGATTCCATATCGGAAACATATATATCACCGGTAGTTCCTAACTGTACGCCTACTGACTTACCAGCAAGGTCATCTACTGAAAATACAGTATTTTCAGGAATGTTACTTTTACCACATGCTGTTAGTGAAAATGCTGCAGTAAGAGTTAACATGATAACCGCTGAAAGCATAGAGATACGCTTTAATACGGAGAGTTTTTTCTTGTTCATTTTCTTATCCTTTCTGTGCTTTTTAATATCAGACAAAATGTAAAGACTGATATTAATATAATGTTATAATTATACACTCAAAGTGCATAGTATTTCAATAAGGAAAAAATATTCTGTCAATGAAAAATATGTTAATTACAGCAGCTTTGTTATTGTTTTGTCAGTTAATTATGTTATACTAGATATGTTTTTTGGATTTTGGGTGGATTTTAATGATAACAGGTTATGTTGACATCATATTATGGAGGATAGTGTGAAAATAAGATTTTTCACACGCAAGAATGGAGGATTATTATGCCGGATAATAATGGAAGAAGAGTTATAAATATAATATTCAGAGTGATAATTATAGGTGCGTTTTATACAGGCATTAAAGCAATTTATAATTTCTATATGCTTATGGCACAGTATCCAACACTTAAGGGTGAGAGCTTATTTAGTATAGTGGCACTGCTTATAGACGATTATATGTTTATGATAATACTTACTGTAGCTGCTATTATATTTAATATACTTACAAGAAAGCAGATAGACAGTAAAGCATTTATAGTAAGAACGGTGAGTATAGTGGCGGCACTTATAGCTGGCTGTATGTCATTTCCGGCTATAGGTATGCTTGCGTATATAGCTATAGCAAAATATCCACAGCTTATGCAGATGACACCAGTGTTTAACGACATGTTTACGCTGAATGAAGTGTATACATCACCTATGACAGACTGGCTGATAGCAAGACCATATCTTTTTTACATGTATTTTATTTCATGTGCTATATTTGCAGTGCTTTTTGCAACCACAATATATACATTTATTAAGAATATGACAGATAAGAAAAGAATGTAGTAAGAGGAAAATATATGAAGATAGTAACGCCAGCTTATTATAAGGATTTTAAGTGTATAGCAGGGGCATGTACTGATACATGTTGTGCCGGATGGGATGTTGATGTTGATGAGGTTTCTTATAAGCATTACAAGAAGGTAAAGGGAAGCTTCGGGAAAAGACTTAAAAGTGTAATGGTGCCATCAGAGGATGGTGGGTGTACATTTACACTGAATAATGGCAGATGTCCTTTTTTAAATGATAATAACCTGTGTGATCTATATATTGAACTTGGTGAGGATAAGCTGTGTGAAACATGTGCAGAGTTCCCAAGATTTATTAATGAGTATGGAAGTGTAAGAGAGATTGGCATAGCACCATCGTGTAAAACAGCAGGTGAGCTTATATTAGGATATAAGGACGAGCTTACATTTGACATAAAAGACAGTGATGAAGAGGTGAGTTCATACAACGACATAGATCCCATAACCTATATGCAGCTAAGACAAGCAAGGACTATAGCTTATAACATAGTTTCAGACAGAGACTATACGATAGCTGAAAGAGCAGTGCTTCTTCTTATGTTTGCAAAAGATATACAGCATTATCTTGACAGGGAAAGAGATGAACTTATAATAGGTGTGTGTAAAAGATATGCAAAGGAAGATTATAGGGAACATAAGCTTGATAAGGCACGGGATAGTGCAGCTATGCGGCCTGATGCATATATGTATACAAAACGTCTGTTTGACAGATTCAAAGGAATGGAGATTATTAATACAGACTGGAACATATATACACAGGAGATTAATACTTTCTATGAAACCTGTAAGGACGCCATGACATTCAGGAATATTGTAAATGAATTCAATAAGTATTATGAAGATAACCAGCATGAGTATGAACAGATACTTATATATTATGTTTACAGATATTTTCTTGATGCAGTATATGATTATAATGTTCTGCTTAAGATGAAGGGGGCGGCTGTCGGACTTCTTGCACTTAAGATGATGGATGTAGCGGACTGGTATCTTAACGGTAAAAAGCTTGAATTCGTAAGACAGGTTGATCTTGCACATTTATATTCAAGGCAATATGAACATTCTTATTACAACTATGAAGAATATAATAAGTTCTTTATGACTAAGAGAAAATATAGCTATGAGAATCTTATAGCACAGTTGTTTATGCTGGAGTAGAAGTATTAAAAGAATATATAAGGCATTATGCATTTTAAAGCAGATGTCCATGAAAGGAATGGAATTAACTATGAAAATGATACTTAAGTATCTGGAAAAACTTAAGAAGGAATGTGTTCTTGCACCTCTTTTTAAGATGCTTGAGGCACTTTTTGAACTTTTTGTGCCACTTGTTGTGGCATCGATTATAGACAGGGGTATAGCCAGTCAGGATACAGGTTATATTGTTAAATCCTGTCTTATGTTACTTTTTCTTGCAGTTATAGGACTTACGTGTTCCATAACAGCACAGTATTTCAGTGCGAAAGCGGCAGTTGGATGTGCAACAGGTATAAGGCATGCACTTTTTAAGCATATCCAGTCACTTTCATTCACAGAGCTTGATGAGCTTGGTACTTCAACGCTGATAACACGTATGACAAGCGATATTAACCAGGTACAGAATGGTGTAAATCTGGTGCTTAGATTGTTTTTACGTTCACCATTCATAGTGTTTGGTGCCATGATCATGGCATTTACCATAGATGTTAAGGCAGCACTTGTGTTTGCAGCAGCTATCCCGGTGCTTGCTGTTATTGTGTTTGGAATCATGGTCGGTACAAGACCTTTATATAAAAGGGTTCAGGCAGGCCTTGATACCATACTAGGTATAACCAGAGAGAATCTTACTGGTGTAAGAGTCATAAGAGCGTTTAACAAGCAGGATGATGAGCTTAAGCATTTTAAAGAGAAGAATGAAGAGCTTAATCATCTTCAGAAGTTTGTAGGTAAGATATCAGGACTTATGAATCCACTTACTTATGTAGTTGTAAATGTTTCAATCATAGCACTTATATGGATAGGTGGCGTGAGAGTAAATCAGGGAGCTTTAACACAGGGACAGGTTGTGGCACTTTATAACTACATGTCACAGATTCTTGTGGAGCTGATTAAGCTTGCTAATCTTATAATCAATATAACTAAGGCTCTTGCATGTGCAGGACGTATACAGTCAATATTTGATGTTAAACCAGGTATGCAGGATGGAACAGCCAGTGTGAGGGAATCTGATGATGAAGTGCCGGTAGTAGAGTTTAAGAATGTTGCACTTACGTATAGTGGAGCTGGTGATACAAGTATAGCAGGTGTAAGCTTTAAGGCGTACAGAGGCCAGACTATAGGTATCATAGGTGGTACAGGCTCCGGTAAGTCAAGTCTTGTAGGACTTATTCCAAGATTTTATGATGCCACAGAGGGAGAAGTTCTTATAGATGGTGTCAATGTTAAGGATATAATGTTAGAAGAATTAAGAGATAAGGTCGGCATAGTCATGCAGAAGGCTGTGCTGTTTAAGGGCAGTATAAGAAACAACATGCAGGTAGCCAAACAGGATGCAACTGATGGTGAGATAGATGAGGCACTTGCTATAGCACAGGCGAAGGAGTTTGTTGATAAAAAAGACGGACGTCTTGACTATATGATAGAGCAGGGTGGAAAGAATCTTTCAGGTGGCCAGAGGCAGAGACTTACAATAGCAAGAGCAGTTGTTAAGAAGCCAGATGTCCTTATACTTGATGACAGCGCATCGGCACTTGATTTTGCAACAGATGCAGCACTTAGAAAGTCAATCAGGACAATGCCAAACAATCCTACTGTATTCATAGTATCACAGCGTTCAGCATCACTTATGCATGCAGATAAGATTATCGTACTTGATGATGGTAATGTGGCAGGAATCGGAACACATAGTGAACTGTTAGCAAACTGTGAGGTTTACAGGGAAATATATAATTCACAGTTTAAATCAGCTAAGGGTGCATAAATTATCAGTATTGTTGAAAGTTTAAAAGCTTGTGTATGAAATGGAGTAGTTATGAAAGATAATAAAGATAAGAAGAAAGCCCAGAAGGGCACGCTTTTAAAGGTTCTTAAAAGAATAAAAAAGTATAGCGGATTTCTTATATTGTCTATACTTATGGCAGCAGTGACAGTAGCATCAACTTTATATGTTCCTATTCTTGTCGGACGTGGAATAGATCATATAGTAGGACCTGGCAATGTTGATTTTGCAGGTATAAGCAGGATTCTTGTATCGATAGGAGTTATAGTTGCTATAACAGCACTGTCACAGTGGATAATGAACATATGTAACAACAAGATAACATATCATGTAACAAGAGATATACGAGATGAGGCTATGGAAAAGATACAGAAGCTTCCACTTAGGTATATAGATGGACAGTCTTATGGTGATATAGTGAGCCGTGTCATAGCCGATGTTGATCAGTTTGCAGATGGACTTCTTATGGGATTCACACAGTTTTTCTCAGGAGTTCTTACTATAGTTGGAACACTTGTATTCATGCTTATAATTAATGTTAGGATAACACTTGTAGTAGTACTTATTACACCAGTATCCTTCTTTGTAGCAAGCTTTATAGCAAAGAAAACATTTTCAATGTTTAAGCTTCAGTCTGAAACAAGAGGTGAGCAGACAGCCTTTATAGATGAGATGATAGGTGGAGAAAAGGTTGTAAAGGCGTATGGTTATGAAGAAGAAGCAGTAGCACGCTTTGACGAGATTAATGAAAGGTTACAGAAATACTCATTAAGAGCAATCTTCTTCTCATCAATCACTAATCCATCAACAAGATTTGTTAATAGTCTTGTATATGCTGGTGTTGCTGTATCAGGTGCATTTATAGCTATATCAGGTGGAATCACAGTAGGACAGCTATCAAGTTTTCTAAGCTATGCCAACCAGTACACCAAGCCATTCAACGAGATATCAGGTGTTATAACAGAGCTTCAGAATGCACTTGCATGTGCGGCAAGAATGTTTGAACTTATAGAAGAAGAGCCAGAGCTTCCAGATGCTGAAAATGCAGCAGATATAAAGGAGGTTGATGGAAGGGTTGACCTTAATAACGTATACTTCTCATATACACCGGATAAGAAGCTTATAGAGGACTTTAATCTTCATGTAAAGAAAGGTCAGAGAATAGCTATAGTTGGACCTACAGGCTGTGGAAAGACAACAGTTATTAATCTTTTAATGAGATTTTATGATGTTAATTCGGGAAGCATAGATGTGTCAGGTACAGATATCAGGGATATGACAAGATATTCATTAAGACATGGCTTTGGAATGGTTCTTCAGGAAACATGGCTTAAGGCAGGAACTATAAGAGAGAATATCGTCATGGGCAAGCCTGATGCAACTGAGGAAGAGATTATACAGGCAGCAAAAGCTTCATATTCATATGGTTTCATAAAAAGACTTCCAAACGGTTTTGATACAGTTATAGGTGAGGATGGAGGAAGCCTGTCACAGGGTCAGAAGCAGCTTTTATGCATAACAAGGGTTATGCTTACACGCCCACCTATGCTTATACTTGATGAAGCCACATCATCTATAGATACAAGAACAGAAATCAGGATACAGAACGCATTTGCAAAGCTTATGGAGGGAAGAACGAGCTTTATCGTAGCACACAGACTTTCAACTATACAGTCAGCAGATGTGATACTTGTTATGAAGGATGGACACATCATAGAAAAAGGCAATCATGAAGAGCTTCTTGCAGCAGGTGGTTTCTATAAGACACTTTATGAGAGTCAGTTTGATACTGTTACAGCATAGTAATACAATGTTAGGAAAGTGATTATGAAAATATTTCTTACAGATATATTAGATATGAATGATGACATTATGAATAAAGGACTTAAACTTGTACCAGCTTACAGAAAAGATAAAATAGAGCGGTACAGGTTTATGGAAGATAAAGAAAGAAGCCTCGCTGCGGGGCTTCTTCTTAATTATGCAACGAAGCTTTACAGTATATATATGTCATATGCCGGTGAGATTGAGCTAAAGACAGCTTCAGATGATATATTTAACGTAAAACTGGATGAACTGGTGAAAAGCTATGACACTTCATATGATTATAATATAGAATATGCAGGAAATGGAAAGCCTGTATACAGTGACCTGGATACATATTTTAACTTATCCCATGCAGGCACTTGTGTAGTGTGTGCAGTATCAGACAGAGCAGTTGGAATAGATATTGAAAGACCAAGAAAAAATGCTATAAAGGTTGCAGAAAGATTCTTTACACAGGCAGAATGTGACTGGATAGGTGATGATAGCTTAAGATTTGCCCGTATATGGACACTTAAGGAGGCATATGCAAAGCTCACAGGAGATGGAATTGCTGGTACAGTATCAAAAGTGGAGTTCAGGCATGAGACGGCTGCTAATATGACATCAGTTGTAAATATGTATATATCTGGAAAAAAAGCAGATAATATAAAAATATATGAACTTAATATTATTAAGCAGAAGTACGTTATATCTGCCATGGAATACATTAAAAACTAACGATTGTTATAAAATTAAAATCTATAGTTTTTTTATTAAAAAAGGGGTAGAAATTAAAAAAAAATGACTGTATAATGTAGAAAAAATTTTGCGACGAAGAAGTAGCCGGTAGTAATATGTGTACTGCCGGATATTTGTTTTTTCGTGGTTTATGTGAACTGCAGAGTGGTTCACACAGGTATCATATTTATGCTAAACGGACGTGCCATATGGCAGACAGGAGGAAAAATGGCTGTAAAGTATGTATTTGTAACAGGCGGTGTTGTTTCAGGACTTGGAAAAGGTATAACAGCAGCATCATTAGGAAGATTATTAAAAGCACGTGGATTCAAAGTGACTATGCAGAAGTTTGATCCATATATAAACATTGATCCAGGTACTATGAACCCTATACAGCACGGTGAAGTATTCGTAACAGATGATGGTGCGGAGACTGACCTTGACCTTGGACATTATGAAAGATTCATAGATGAGAGCCTTAACAAGAATTCTAACGTTACAACAGGTAAGGTATACTGGTCAGTGCTCCAGAAGGAACGTAGAGGAGACTTCGGTGGGGGAACAGTACAGGTTATCCCACATATCACTAACGAGATAAAGAGCCGCTTTTACAGAGATTACTCAACAGATGAAACTAAGATTGCTATTATCGAGGTAGGTGGAACTGTAGGTGATATCGAGTCACAGCCATTCCTTGAGGCTATAAGACAGTTCCAGCGTGAGGTAGGCCGTGAGAATGCTATACTTATCCATGTAACACTTATCCCATATCTTAAGGCATCAGGTGAAATGAAGACGAAGCCAACACAGGCAAGCGTTAAGGAGCTGCAGGGAATGGGAATACAGCCAGATATCCTTGTGTGCCGTACAGAGCATCCACTTGAACCAGGTATCAAGGATAAGATTGCATTATTCTGTAATGTGCCTAAGTCACATGTATTACAGAATCTTGATGTTGAGATACTCTATGATGCCCCACTTGCTATGGAAGAAGAGCATCTTGCACAGGTAGCATGTGAGTGTCTTGAGCTTGAGTGCCCAGAACCAGATCTTGATGAATGGAGAGCTATGTGTAAGGCATGGAAGAATCCAACAAAGAAGGTTACAGTTGCACTTGTTGGCAAGTATATCCAGCTTCATGATGCATATATTTCAGTTGTTGAAGCACTTAAGCATGGCGGCGTAGCTAACTCATGTGATGTAACTATCAAGTGGGTGGATTCAGAAACAGTTACAGCAGATAATGCGGCCCAGATTCTTTCAGATGTATCAGGTATTCTTGTGCCAGGAGGCTTCGGTGACCGTGGTATAGAAGGTAAGATACAGGCTATAAGATATGCAAGAGAGAATAATATTCCATTCCTTGGTCTTTGCCTTGGTATGCAGCTTTCTATTGTTGAGTTCGCAAGAGATGTCATCGGATATGATGATGCACACAGTGTAGAGTTAAAGCCAGATACGACACATCCTGTTATCCATCTTATGCCAGATCAGGAAGGTATTGACGATATTGGTGGAACTTTAAGACTTGGTTCATACCCTTGTGTGCTTGCCAAGGATTCTAAGGCATATGAATTATATGGCGAAGAGACTATTAATGAAAGACACAGACACAGATATGAAGTAAATAATGACTACAGAAAAGTTCTTGTTGAAAATGGTATGCAGCTTTCAGGTATCTCACCAGACGGAAGAATCGTTGAGATGATCGAGATAAAGGATCACCCTTGGTTTATAGCAACACAGGCTCACCCAGAATTAAAGTCAAGACCTAACAGACCACACCCATTATTCAGAGGATTCATTGGTGCGGCACTTGAGTATCAGGAAAAGAAAATACATTAATTTGAGCATAAATGAAAACGTCCACAGTTGGAAATTTGATTTCTGACTGTGGACTTTTTATGTGCGGTGAACTTTTGAAAATTGGACGATAAATTTAATATCAAAAAATGTCACGTTTTAATATTAATCTTGTTATTGTGATAAGTAATATTATATTGATTAAAAAGTTCAGGCGGATAGACATATTTTAAAATGGTTTCTGGATGGTAAGTATATTTTAATTCTTAATAAAAAATAAATAGTGTAAAACCTTTGATTAGAGGTTGATTTATAAATATTCCTTCTTTATAATGAGTAATGTCTGTTAATGGCAGACTATGAGAGTATAAAGAAACTAGGAATGGAGACACAGGATGGATAATTACAACAACGGTAATAATTACGGTGGTGGTAATAACAACAATAACCGTGACAACAGAAACGGCAACAATAACAATAAAAAGCCAAAGAATGTCAATCTTATTGTGTTTGTTATAATAGCTGCGGTTATAACTTTTATCGGTATAACTATGCTTAACAGCATGTTAAAGAATGCCACATATAAGGAAATATCTTATAACCAGTTCATAGAGATGGTGAATAATGATCAGGTTAAGAAGGTTGCACTTGAGCAGGATAGAATTCTTATAACACCTACAGATGATGCCCAGGAAAATAATGGTGTTAATAAGCTGGGTTACACATATTATACAGGATATGTTAATGATGACAGTCTTGTATCGCTTCTTAAGAGAAAAGGAATTGAATTCACAGGATATATACCAGATTCAAGTTCTTCTATAGTAGAGTTCCTTGTTGCGTATGTTCTTCCATTCCTTTTCATATATGTTATATTTGCTTTTGTATACAGAAGAATATCCAAAGGCGGCGGTATGATGGGCGGCATGGGTGTCGGCAAGAGTAACGCTAAGGTATATGTACAGAAAAAAACAGGTGTTACATTTAAGGATGTAGCCGGACAGGATGAGGCAAAGGAGTCACTTACTGAGATAGTTGATTTCCTTCATAATCCGGATAAGTATTCAAAGATAGGTGCCAAGCTTCCAAAGGGTGCTCTTTTAGTAGGCCCTCCTGGAACGGGTAAGACACTTCTTGCAAAGGCTGTAGCCGGTGAAGCGAATGTTCCATTCTTTTCACTTGCAGGTTCAGACTTCGTAGAGATGTTTGTAGGTGTAGGTGCTTCACGAGTAAGAGATCTTTTCAAGGAAGCTACTAAGCAGGCTCCTTGTATTATATTCATAGATGAGATAGATGCCATAGGTAAGAGCCGTGATTCAAGATATGGCGGCGGTAATGATGAGCGTGAGCAGACACTTAATCAGCTGCTTGCAGAGATGGATGGTTTTGATTCATCTAAGGGTATATTCATACTTGCAGCAACTAACAGACCAGAGGTTCTTGATAAGGCTTTACTTAGACCGGGACGTCTTGACAGAAGAGTTATAGTAGACAAGCCAGATCTTAAGGGACGTATCGAAACACTTAAGGTACATTCTAAGGATGTTCTTATGGATGATACTGTCAACTTTGAAGAAATCGGACTTGCAACAAGTGGTGCTGTAGGTTCAGACCTTGCCAATATGATTAATGAAGCTGCTATTGCAGCTGTTAAGGCGGGAAGAAAGTATGTATCACAGAAGGATCTTTTCGAAGCTGTAGAGGTAGTTATAGCAGGTAAGGAAAAGAAGGACAGAGTACTTAGTAAGGAAGAAAAGCAGACAGTTGCTTATCACGAGGTTGGTCATGCACTTGTTACAGCACTTAAGAAGGATTCTGAGCCAGTTCAGAAGATTACCATTGTTCCTAGAACTATGGGTTCTCTTGGATATGTTATGCAGGTTCCAGAGGAAGAGAAGTATCTTCAGAATAAGGATGAGCTTATGGCAAGACTTGTTACTTTAGTAGCTGGTCGTGCAGCAGAAGAGATTGTTTTTGGCAGGGTTACTACTGGTGCTGCCAATGATATAGAGAAGGCTACCAAGATAGCAAAGGCCATGATAACACAGTATGGTATGTCAGACCGATTCGGTCTTATGAATCTTGCTACTGTTGATGATCCATATCTTAACGGTAATACGAGACTTGACTGTTCAGATGAAACAGCAGCTCAGATAGATGAAGAAGTTAAGAATATGCTTAAGGAGTGCTATGAAGAAGCTAAGCAGCTTCTTACAGAGAACAGAGATGTACTTGATAAGATAGCTCATTATCTGTATGACCATGAAACTATCACAGGTAAGGAGTTTATGAAGATATTCAGAGAAGTCAAGGGACTTCCTGAGCCTACAGATACAACAGGCTTTACTCATTCTGAAAAGGTTGCAGAAAGCGTAACATTTAACGAAGATGGAAGCTATTCATCAACACTTAATGGTCCTAGTGAAACAGATATCTGGAAGGGTATCGGTGATGTTAATACTGAGAAGGATGACAGCTATTCGATTGGTGAATCTTCACAGGGGGAAGATTCTTCTAATGCCGATCATCAAAGTGCGGATGTTTCTGATTCATAGTATACTGAGGGGAGCATAGCTTCAGGTACAGTTGGAACGTAGCAGATGTAAGGAAATGCAGCTTTAGGAGTAGCTGGTACACAGCATATCGATGAAAGTACAGCTTCAGAGGCTGCGGATGCAGTTGGTAAATCTGGAGAATAAAGCCAAGAAAGCCAAGTGGGTCAGATTGATAATCAAAAGGCAATTAAAAGACAATTGAAAGACAATTGAAAGACAATTGAGAAATAGTTGAGAGACAATTGAGAAACCGTTGAGAGACAATCCCCAAAAGCGAAATTAGTAATAAATATCAAAATATAAAAATCTATCATAATATTATTGCTTAGAATTGAAAAAAGCTATGCATGTCATACTTAACGTAGATTCTGAGCAGTAATATTATGAACTTTTAATACTAAATGTAAGTTCTAATTCAAGTTCCCAATAAAAATAAATATAAATTGAAATTTATAGCAAATTAAATATGGATTTAATAATTTGATAAGAAAGTTATTAAGTATAACGCTAAGTATAAAAATATGAAAATATATTTTATGTATTGTAATATATACTAACATATGCTAAAATGTTGCCGAATGGGTTTGGGGGTTATAGAAAACTAACTAACCAAAACAGAATGCTCTGTTACCATTCATAAAAAGTAACTTGTAGTATGTGGGATATATGACATATAAGCTGATGTGTAATAGTTTATAACAGAACAGTATTATGTCAGAATGGAGAGTAAGTTGAAGCTATCAGAGGAGAGACAGCATCTTTTTAACGTAGTTCTTTCTGAGTTAGAGCAGAAAGGTAATCTTGTACACGAGAAGAAGGCTATACAGCATGGTTCGACAACAGTATATGAACATAGTGTTGGAGTGGCAGGAGCAAGTCTTAAGCTTGCAGAGTTTTTTCACATAAAGGTGAATGAAAAGGCGCTTGTAAAGGGTGCACTTTTACATGATTATTTCTTATATGACTGGCACGAGAAAAGAAAGGGACATCATTTCCATGGTTTTACACATCCGGGTACAGCACTTAAGAATGCTGAGAAGGAATATGAATTGGGAGATATAGAAAGAAACATAATATCAAGACATATGTTTCCTCTTACAGTAGTTCCACCTATGTGCAGGGAAGCATGGCTTGTATGTCTTGCTGATAAGTATTGCGCTGTAAAGGAAACCTTTACACCAGCGGCAGGATATTAGAAGGTATTAAAAAGACTAATAATCAGGAAGTTTTTGTATTAATGACAGAAAGGCTGATTGTTAGTCTTTTTTATATGAGGATTATTGTGCATACAACATCTGGCAAAAAAACTTTATGAGCAAAATTTGGTTGATAAACCAGATAAAAGTGATATACTGAATATATAAGAAAAGAAACCGTGTGGAATTACAGTTTTGTTTTCACACGGTTTTTTAGAAGATATGGGTTAGACAGTACTAACATAAGTTTTGACCGCTTATTTGAAAATGAAAAAGAAGCCAGATTTCTATGAGAATATTGATTTTTAGTGTAGGTGTGATTGGAGAAAAATACATGAAAAACGAAGAATACAAAAAGTTGTCAATCAAAGAGTTTACAAAAGCAGCAGGAAGATATGAAAGCAACCATGCTGGTATTTACGAAATGTGCAAGAAGGATTACCCGGATATTCTGGAAGAATTGGAGAAGGAGTCATTTAGAGATTTATTGGATGCAGGCTGCGGACCGGCTCCGATGATTTCTTTATTATCAGAAAAATATCCAGACCGGCATTATACAGGACTGGATTTGACTCCTGCCATGATTGAACAGGCAAAAAAGAAAAATATTCCGAATGCTACATTTGTTGTAGGAGACTGTGAGAACTTTCCTTTTGAAAACGATTCATTTGATGCAATTATTTGTTCTATGAGTTTCCATCATTATCCCAATCCACAGGCATTTTTTGATAGTGTAAAACGATGCCTTCGTCCAAATGGAAGATTGATTCTGAGAGATGTGACCAGTGACAACAAAGTATTGATATGGCTGATGAATACATTGGAAATGCCGCTGGCAAACATATGCGGGCATGGAGATGTTCAGGTTCCAACAAGAGATGTGGTTATAAAATGTTGTAGAAAAGCAGGATTAAAATTAGAAAAATTTGAAATCCGTAAAGGTATGAGAATGCATTGCGTCGTAAGGAAAACTATGGGAGAAGGCAATAGATAATGAAAGAAAAAGTGAATATTACAGGCGTTCCGGAAACGATGGTGCAGACTTTGTATGCAAGAGCAAAAGAAACAAGAAAACAAAATGCAAAGTTTAAGGATGAGATTGCAGTAGAAATTGTGGAAAAGCTGGACTATGACTTTTCCAAAGCAGATAAAGATAAGGCTATGAGCTATGGTGTGATAGCAAGAACAATTGTATTAGACCGTATGGTTAAAAAATATTTGGAGAAAAATGCAAATACAGTTGTTATAAATATTGCATGTGGACTGGATACAAGATGCTACCGGATGAAGGAAAAATATCTGCGTTGGTATAATGTAGACTTGCCAGAAACAATGAAAATAAGGAGACAGTTCCTTACCGAAACGGGTTCAGTGTATCAGATTGCAAAGTCTGCGATGGATGAATCTTATGTAGATGATATCGATTATCACGGTGAGAATGTTCTGGTAATAATCGAAGGACTTACTATGTATTTGTGTGAGAAAGATATCAGGAAGATGTTTGCTATTATTGGAAAATCATTTCAGAAAGTTACAGTAATGGTCGAAACCATGTCGCCATTTGTTGTAAAGCATATGAAAGAAAAATCCATAGAGGGAAGCAATGCAAAATTCACCTGGGGAGTAAAGAATGGAAAGGAATTGCAAGGAATCCTACCGGAATTTTATGTTTGGCAGGAAGTCAGTCTTGTTGAAGGAATGAAAGAACTTATGCCTGTTTATTGTCTAATAGGTAAGATTCCAACTGTTCGGAATATCTCAAATAAAATAATAGTTTTGGAGAAACATAGCTGATATTAAGGAGCTGATGTAGATAAAGAAAAGGCATTTTGATGTGGAATCAGATGGATTTTATGGCGCGTATTGGAAGTGTAAAAAAGCTTCAGATTGTGCAATGATTGGGGATGATTCAGAGGATTATCGATAATTATTAAATAAAAATAAAATTAGCACTCAACACTTGACTTGGCTAACAAAAAGAACTATAACATAGTCAAGAACAAAGGAAGGGAATAAAAAGAGGTACAGAACAAAGATGATTAAAAGTACCGGTCTGATATTCCTGAAGCATCCCAGTTCCAAAGAAACTAATTTCAATATAATTAATGTGTTTTATAACAAGGAGGAATGACTTATGTTGATGCCTAGTATTTTTGGAGAGAACTTATTTAATGATGATTGGATGAACTTTGGATTCCCTGAAGTTGACAAAGCTTTGTATGGTAAGCATGCAGGACACGAAATGAAGACAGATGTAAGGGAAACAGAATCAGGATATGAGGTTGATATAGATTTACCTGGCTTTAAGAAGGATGAGATTAATGTAGAACTTAATAATGGCTATCTTTCAATAAGTGCAGCTAAGGGACTTGATAAGGAAGAAAAGAAGGAAGGCAAGTACATCAGGAAAGAGCGTTATGCTGGTTCTATGAGCAGAAGCTTTTATGTAGGTGATGCTATAAAGCAGGAGGATGTAAAGGCTAAGTACGAAGATGGTATCTTAAGACTTTCAGTTCCTAAGAAAGCAGCAGAACAGATAGAAAGCAGCAACAGAATTGCTATCGAAGGATAATGCATAATAAGTGATTGCATAGTGAGTGATTGTATAATGAGTGATTGCATAATTGCGGATGCATATAATCATAGCAATTAAGTAGTTGTCTATTACAGATAAACCAATAAATAAGTAATAAAGGGAATATATCAGATGCAGGTTGTGTCTGATATGTTCCTTTTTTATTTTGTATTATTAGTATTTAATATATCTTAGAAATATAAACGATATGATATTGTATGCAGCATTGCAGATAGATAAGGAAAATAGCGATATAATAGTATAATTACAGTTATAAGAATTGAACATAATACATAATGAATTATTTTAGATGTGTTATGCAATTAAATAATTATCTTGGCAAAATAAATTGAATAGTATATTTTTATGGTCACGTATTGACAGTATATAATGACAAGAGTATAATGCAAAATGACAAGAGAAGTTGTCATTTTGATAACGAGAGTTGTCAAAATAGCAATTAGTTTTCATATGGATATACAATGTGAAATCAATATTTCACACGTGAGATTTGTGTATGCGCGCACTTGACACAAAACTAATATGAAAAACGTGCATAGAAATGAGGTATGTATGATACTGAGGAATCGTTTAAAGGAACGCAGGGCTGCGCTTGGAGTTAATCAGCAGGAGATGGGAAAGCTGTGTGGAGTATCACGACAGACAATCAGCCTTATAGAAAGAGGAGATTATTCGCCATCAGTAACACTTGCATTAACGATTGCAAAGGTATGCGGAGTCACTGTTGAAGAAGTATTTTATTTACAGGAGGAAGAAAAAGATGGAAAATGAACAGATTAAGAAAGCAAACCAAAAGGCACTTCCTAAGTTCATATTGTTTTGTGTTATAGGAGGTTTAGTCGGAGGTATAATGGGATATTTAGTTGCTGCGAATGGACTTGATGCTATGTCCGGGGATATAAAAGCAGTGGTAAGTAAGTATGTAGTATTAACTGCACCATGGCTTATGCTTGCACTTGCAGTTATGCTTCCAGCGGTGACAGTGCCATATTACAGAAAGGCTAAGAAGCAGCTTGCTTTATGGGATGGAGAAGATGAAGAAATATCGGATCATATTGAAAATAAGTTGTCTATAGTCCAATGGTTTACGAGTGGTTCACTTATAATTTCATATTTTCTTATTGCAGCATCATACGCAGGTGGTATTACAATGTTTGAAAATGCTAAGAGTATGATAGGATTTGATGTTGCTATCGTAGCATTTTTAGCTATTATGGCAGAGGGGGTTATTATACAGCAGAAAAGTGTAGACTGTGTAAAGGTGATGAATCCGGAAAAAACAGCATCAGTATATGATATGAAGTTTCAGAAAAAGTGGCTTGATACCTGTGATGAAGCAGAGAAGATTATAGTTGGTAAATGTGCATTTAAAGCATTTAATGTGACTAATAGTGTGTGCAGCATTCTTGCAATTATTCTTGCTATCAGTGCACTTATGTTTGGTATTGGTTTCTTTCCATCATTTATTGTATGTCTGATATGGATAATTAATGTATCAATATATTGCAAGGAATGTCTGAAATATTCAAAATCTGGTAATAAGATTATGTAAAAATCCGGAATTGTTTTGATTTTTGATGAGTTACAGCCAGGAGACCTTATATGAATATACAAGGAAAGGACAGATATATGCAAAATACATGGTATATATGGTTGGTGGTGCTTGCGTGGATATTCTTGCTTTACCTACTTCGTAAGAGAAGACGAAAATCCGCAGCTATCAGACATGTAAAATACAGAAAAAATTCAGAGCAAAGAAGAAAGGATATTGCAATCATGAAAGAATTGTTAAGTCGATTTATGGAAAAAGATGTATATATTAAATTATTGGATGGACAAGCGGACGGCGTGGTAAAAGAAGTGAGCGACAATGGAGTTGTGCTTGAGAATAAAGATGGATTGCAGATTGTAAATTTGGAATATGTATTGAAGGTTCGTGAGTATCCATATAAAAATGGGAAACGGGTACTTATCTTAGATGAGTAACATAGGAGACATTTGTTGATTTGTGAACTTTAACAATAGAAATGAAATAAAGTTGGATGTAAGGCAATGGGTAATTTGCTCGCAGAAAGAATTTAGATTTATCATATGTCAGGCTAGGGATTGCACACTAAAGGATTAGTGCGCAATCCCTGTTTTTTTATGTCATAGGATTAGGGTGTCAAAAGGTCACTGACCTTTAATATAAATTGCATTGATTGTTTTTATGTTTTTGGTTTTATAGTATTTAAGGTAACAAACGAGAAGTAGTATTAATGTACATAAAGTCTGATTTCTCACTTTTGTCATCCGTTCGTCACCAACTAATATTTAGTTTAACAATAATTTACGTATAATTTACGTCCTGTTGTTATTGGATTTTACAAATATTTTTTAGACTATAAAGTATGTCAGGGGAAGAATAATATCAGAGTAAGAACGATATCAGAGTAAGAACGATATCGAAGTAAGAGCATTATAAGAGATAGGAAGTATAAATGTACTTCTGCGACTTCTGACATATGTAACATAGAAAATTAGAAATATAGAAAATCAATAATGTAAAGATTAGGAATGTAAATTCAGAAATGGAGAGGATGTTTATGCCATCAACATATGCACATTACAGGATGGGGCAGGAGGTATATAAAAGTCTGCCAGCGCTTGCAAGAACAACTATTAATAATCATAAAGAATTGTATGATATTGGTTTGCACGGACCAGATATATTATTCTATTACCAGCCGCTTGCTGTATGCGCTGTTAATAAACAGGGATATGACATGCACGAAAAAAGTGGTCTTGATTTTTTTAAGAAAGCAGGAAAGCTTTTTTGTGAGGCAGATGATGATGATAAAGAGGCATTGCTTGCGTATATATATGGGTATTGCTGTCACTTTGCACTTGATGTCAGCTGTCATGGATATATAGATGAAAAGATTGCTAAGGATGGTGTGAGCCATACAGAGATAGAAGTGGAATTCGATAGAAGTCTTATGATCAAGGATGGTTATGATCCGATAACACATAGTCTTACCGGCTATATTAAGGCTAATAATACAAATGCTTCATATATATGCAGATTTTATGATTATCTGACAAGTGATGACATAGTTAAAGCACTAGAGGGGATGATATCGTATAATAAACTTCTTGTAGCGCCATCAAGATTGAAAAGAATGTTTATATATGCACTACTTCGCATAACTGGTAATTATAAGGAAATGCATGGACTTCTTGTTAACTACAAGGAGAATCCTATTTGCAGTGATAGTACAAAGCGGTTATATGAGTTGTATGATAATGCCAGACTTCTTGCGGTCAATCTCATAGGTGAATTCAGGGCATCAGCATATGGAAAGATAGAATACAATAAAGTGTATAATTATACATTTGGTTCAAAACTGTGTGAGGAGGTCGTTTATCCAGATATGGGATCAGATGCTAAGGATAGTATAAAGTGTGATGTGAAAGAGGGGAAGCTGAAATATGAATGTTAAACTTACTGGAAAAGAAAAAAGATGGATTATGTATGACGTTGGTAATTCAGCATTTGCGCTTCTTGTATCGACTATAATACCGATTTACTTTAATTATCTTGCGGGTAAAGCAGGGATTTCATCTGTGAATTATCTTGCTTATTGGGGATATGCTGCATCAATATGCACAATCATTGTTGCACTACTTGGACCTGTGTGTGGAACTCTTGCAGATACTAAAGGCTTCAAAAAACCAGTTTTTCTTATATCAATACTTATTGGCAGTATTGCCTGTGCGATGCTTGGGGCGTGTGTTAAATGGCTTATATTTCTTATTGTGTTTGTTATAGCAAAGATAGGTTTTTCGTCAAGTCTTATATTTTACGACTCAATGCTTGTTGATGTAACTGATGAAAAGAGAATGGATTATGTATCATCACAGGGGTTTGCGTGGGGCTATATAGGTAGCTGCATACCATTTGTTGGATGTCTGTTGCTGGTGCTCGGCTCATCAAATATTGGAATAAGCATGGAAATGGCTATGGGCATAGCATTTGTAATAGTAGCAGTATGGTGGCTTGGCATGTCGCTTCCACATATAAAGAAGTATGAACAGAAGAATTATGTTGAAAGAAAGCCACATGCTATAAGAGAAAGCTTTAAGAGACTGTATGGTACCTGCAAAAATATAAAAAAAGAAAAACATATATTTTTATTTCTGCTTGCGTTTTTCTTTTATATAGATGGTGTGTACACAATTATAGATATGGCAACAGCGTATGGTTCAGCATTAGGGCTTGATAGTACAGGATTATTACTTGCATTGCTTGTTACACAGATAGTAGCATTTCCATGTGCAATAATATTTGGCAGACTGTCATATAAGGTGAGTACTGAAAAGCTTATATTGGTCTGTATAGTGGCATATCTTGGAATAGCAGTATTCGCGATATTCTTAAGAAGCCAGCTACAGTTCTGGATACTTGCAATTCTGGTTGGAATGTTTCAGGGTGGAATACAGGCATTATCACGCTCTTACTTTACAAAGATTATTCCAGAAGAGAAAAATGGTGAATACTTCGGACTTATGGACATATGTGGAAAAGGTGCTTCATTTATTGGAACAACAGTTGTAAGTATAGTATCACAGCTCACAGGAGATATTAACAAGGGTGTAGGAATGATTGCAGTTTTATTCTGCATAGGAATAGTGGTGTTTTTACAGGCAGTATCTGCTGCGAAGGATTACAATGAAGAAAAAGCAGGTGCTGGTATAACTATAGATATAGATAGTGTAAATGTAGTAAAAGGTGGTGTTGTATCAGAGAATGTGTGAGAGCTATTGTTATTTAAGTAACTTTCATTAAATTATGTTTGACTCAATTAGCAAAAAAATAAATCTGAGTCAAAACTCGCAAGAAAAAAAGGAAAGAAGGTTTGACACTATTCGCGTAAAAAAGCAAATAGTGTCAATTTCACAAGCAATTATATATAATGGAGTAAATCCTTGATAATTAATAAGCTTCTTAAACGATTCCATAAGAAACAACTTATCTAATCAATAACTTACCTAAATGACAATACTTATTATTCAAGCACAAGTAAAAGTGCCATCTTGAACTTTCCATTGGCTGTTACGCTATGAAGACCATTCTTTTCGAAACGGAAGCATTCACCCTCTTTAAGCTCATAGTCTTTTCCTTCATATCCGATAGTAGCTTTTCCTTCAAGTGCGAATACAATAGCATTACCAGGTGCTCTGTGAGGTGTAAGCCCTGTACCTTCATCGAAAGCCATAAGTACATATTTCATAGAAGGGTTACTTATAACATCCATATTAGCGATGCTGCCTTCCTCATAAGATATAAGATTCTTAAGTGCGAATACTTCATTTGTTTTTACATTTGCGTTCATATTGTTCTCCTTTTCCAATATTAATTCTGTATACACCAATCCTTCTGATGTCTGCATACCACATAGAGTATGTGGTGGGATAATAATTGCTTCATCAGGATGTAATGAAACTTTCTTTTTAGCTTCACCTATAATGAATTCTCCCCATCCTGAAGCTCCTATATACATAGTCATTCTGTCATAGCTTTCCTGACTTATAGAAGTATCTTTTCCAAGTGAAAAGTAAGTTACCTTAGTCAAATCACCAAGTTTTGAATCTCTTGAAATAGTCATTCCTTCTCTTATTGGACGTAATTTTTCAATAGAAAAAACCATATTTCACCAACTCCTCATTTTACTTTTGACAAAAGTTAAAAATGCTTTTATGGCATTTTAGGGCATCAGTATTAGTATTGCCCGTATATGTAATATACATTAAATTATTACAAAAAGGAAGTACACACCTAAAAGTGCAGTACTTGCTTTCAGGTAAGTATAATAACATAAATATATAATTGAAAATATAACTGAAAATAGATAATTGATAAATGTGTAGAAATTAAAGGAGATAAAAACAAATCGTGCATAATAACAATGATAATAATGAACATAGCTGTATCTGTAAGTCAGAAAATACACAGAAAATTGATTGTTGTTATACAGGAGCAAGTATCCCCAAAACGGATTGCTGCCATACAGGGGAAAATATATTAGATACAGATTTTGGTTATACATTATCTTTAATAAATGGCAAGTATAAGCTTATTATAATATACTGGCTGGCTAATCATAAGTCAGTTATGAGGTATAACGAGTTAAAGAGATGTTTATGATACATTAGGATATATAAAAGAGTATAACGAGATAAAAGAAAAAAATAGAAAAGTATAACTTTACTAATAAAGATGTAAAGGCTATGTTTGATATTATGCATAGTATATATGAAAAGAATTTTGAGTATATAGCAAAGAATTATGCAGATAATTATTTGTCTATAGATTTCATAGAAATGATAGGCAAAATGACAGGAACAAAAGAACTCATTAAAATAGTTAATAATGAAAGGGAAAGAAAGGTGGTTAATGTGGAAATGTGGAGCGCAATGAAGGAATTTTTAGAAGGTGGCAAACAAGAACAAATTATAGAAATAATTATCAAGAAAGTAAAAAAGGGTAAAGAATTAAGTACAATAGCTTCAGAAATAGAGGAAGAAGAGCAAGATGTAAAGTCACTATATGATGCAGTTGTAGCAGAAGCACCAGATTATAACATGGATAAGATAAAATCCAGATTAAAGTAAAAGCTTGCTTCTTTGTAGAATAGTATTATAATACATATGTCACCAGTCCTGGGAGGGGTACTGCTCTGCGGTATTGTTGGAGTCTAGGTTCACTCATATTATTTTCCCGTAGAACTCGCAACAACTGGTGGCTTTAAAATGTCAATGGGGTGAATATAATGATAAGACATATATTATTCTGGAATTACACAGATAAAGTAAAGTCAGAACATAAAGAGAAAGAAACACTTAAATTCTTACAGGCTTCAGTTAATACTATGAATGGACACATAGATGGACTTATAAATGCAAGCATAGGAACTAATATTGCCGGAGGCTATGATCTGGTATTCTATGCAGAGCTAAGAGACGAGAAAGCCTTACAGCAGTTTCAGAATCATCCACTTCATGTAGCACACAAGCAAAGGTGCGCTGAACTTGTAACAGACAGGTTGTGCGGAGATCTTGCTGTAGAAGAATAAAAAGTAAATGGGATAAATACGAATAACATATTTGACTGAATGCATTATATATATAAAATAAAAATATATGGGAACTTTATGTCATATAGAATGTGCATCGGCATGTGTCACATATACAATGATTATGTATAAAATAGTCATAGAAATAGAGAGGGATAGTGCAAAAACATGGATAATATAGACTCAAGATATGAACACATAACACATCCGTTTCCGCCATTATATGATGCGGATTCAAGAATACTTATTCTTGGAAGCCTGCCATCAGTAAAGTCGCGGGAGCAGATGTTTTTTTATGGACATAAACAGAACCGATTCTGGAAAGTCATGGCAGAGGTACTGTATTGTAAATATAATGACGTTAAATCAAAGAAACAGCCTGATAGCGAGTATAACGGAATAGTGGTTCCAGCAACAATAGAAGAAAAGAAGGCGATGCTTCATAAATATCATATAGCCCTGTGGGATACTATATATAGCTGCGATATTATAGGCTCAAGTGACAGCAGCATAAGAAATGTTGTGCCAACAGACTTAAAGCCTATACTGGAGCAGTCTAAGATAACCAAGGTGTTCTGCAATGGTGCGACATCAGCCAGATATTATAAGAAATATCAGGAAAAAGAGCTTGGAATTAAAGCGGTAACACTTCCATCAACAAGTCCGGCAAACGCTGCATATTCAGTAGAAAAACTGGTGCAGATATGGTCGGAGAGGTTGGAAATGTAGCATATCTACCTTTCCGCATTTTTTATTTTTATTCTTTTGACACTTACATATTGATATTGAAAAATAATATCATTAATAAATCGGTTAAAGTGGTTGAAATGATAAGCAAATTATAATATATTTTAAGGCATATGGTTAGAAACACCTAACCATATGCCTTTTTGCATTATTAGATTAAATATGTGCAATATTGCAATAAGCCGTATTATAAGTTGATATCCATATGTGCTTACTGTCTGAATAATATGAAGAAACGGAGATTATTGAATGAATTTAAAGAAAGTATTTTTGGTTATATTAGGCTGTCTTGGACTGGGGCTTGGAGCATTAGGTGCAGTTCTTCCGCTGCTTCCAGCATTTCCTTTTCTGATGCTTGCTGCGTTCTGCTTTGCTAAAAGCTCAGAAAAGCTTCATAACTGGTTTATATCCACAAGGCTGTATAAAAAGAATCTTGAAAGCTTTGTGCAGGGTAAGGGCATGACAGTAAAAACGAAGGTAAGAATTATGCTTACAGTCACCATTCTTATGAGTATAGGTTTTATTATGATGCACGCAGTACCTGTTGGCAGGATTGTTCTTGGGATAGTGTGGTTATGTCATGTATTATACTTTATATTTGGCATAAAGACACTTAAGCTTGAAGAGGATTGTGCATAGGCAGCAAGACAGTTAAAAAAAGCTAAGAAGTAATGATTAATATAATAATTAACATATGAATTGATATTTACAAATTGATATAATAATTAAAGTATAAATTGACAAAACGGAAAAATAGCAATATAATTACCAATGATAATTACTTAAAGTAATTATCATTGGTAATTTTTGTGTTAAGCAGATTAAATGCAGTAAAGGAAGCATATTTACTATGTCATCATTTTAAGAATAATGAGGAATTGATTTAATCAGAATGTATATGGAGAAAATAAAAGACTATGACAACAGATAAGATAAAAAGAATGTTGGATGCCTGTTATCTTGCAAAGAGAATAAGGGAACTTCTGCCAGAGCTTCCAGATGGTGTAACACCGGCATATATCCAGTATATGGATGTGATTCACACGTTACAGAATGGTGATAGTGACGTAAAGGTGAAGGTTTCGGATATAAGTGATATGTTAAAGCTGCCAAGGCCGGGCGTGACAAGAACTGTCAAGGAAATGGAAAAGAAAGGGTATCTTAGTAAGACAACATCAAAGGAGGATGCCCGTATCACATATATAACGCTCACCAAAAAGGGTGAACAGTTATCAGAAAAGTATGATAAGAATTATTACAGCAGACTTGTAGAATATATGGATGACATATCAGATGAGGAAGCAGATTGTATGATTCTTACGATTGATAAATTCTACAGAGTAATGAACGAAAGGAGAGTTGACATTGAATAATTCCAGTTTAAGTTCAGAAAAAGATTTAAGACAAGATTCAAGATCAGATTTTACACAGGGAAGTATATTAGGAAAGTTAGTGCCATTTATGCTGCCTATATTAGGGGCACTTATACTTCAGGCAGCATATGGTGCGGTTGACCTTTTAGTTGTTGGAAGATTCGGAACAACATCAGGTCTTTCATCTGTTTCAACAGGAAGCCAGGTGCTTAATCTGGTAACCTTCGTGATAACTCAGTCTGCCATGGGGATAACTGTGCTTATAGCAAGATATATTGGGGAAAAGAAACAGCAGCAGATAGGGGCACTTATAGGTGGCTCAATAGTAGTATTTGCGATGATATCAGCAGTACTTTTTGTTGTTATGATATGTTTTTCAAGACCAATAGCTGTGCTTATGCAGGCACCAGCAGAGGCAGTTTCACTTACTTCGATGTATGTTAAAATATGTGGAGGTGGAATATTTTTCATAGTTGCGTATAATCTTTTAGCTGCCATATTCAGGGGACTTGGAGATAGTAAATCACCGCTTATATTTGTTGCAGTTGCGTGTGTTGTGAATATTGCAGGTGACCTTGTGCTGGTAGCAGGATTTCATCTTGATGCTGCAGGTGCTGCAATCGCAACTGTATTAGCACAGGCGGTAAGTGTTGTGTTTGCATTATTATTACTCTTTAAAAGGAAGCTTCCATTTACGATAAAGAAGAACGATTTTAAGATAAATGAGCATTGTAAGAGAGCATTAAAAACAGGACTTCCTCTTGCACTTCAGGAGTGCCTTACACAGATATCATTTCTTGCGCTATGTGCATTCGTAAATAAGCTTGGACTTGAGGCATCCTCAGGCTATGGAGTTGCCTGTAAGCTTGTAAACTTTGCGATGCTTATACCAAGTGCACTTATGCAGTCTACGGCTTCATTCATATCACAGAATGTTGGAGCAGGTAATGAAAAGAGAGCAAAAAAGACAATGTTTACAGGTATAGGCGTAGGGTTGACAATAGGTTGTATAGTATTTATATTTATAATGTTTAAGGGCGATATACTTACAGGAATATTTACAACAGATGAAGTCGTTATACAGAAAGGCTATAATTACTTAAGAGGTTTTGCATCTGAAACAATAGTAACTGCGGTATTATTCAGTATGATAGGTTATTTTAATGGACATGATAAGACTGTGTGGGTTATGCTCCAGGGACTTATACAGACGCTGCTTGTCCGTCTTCCACTTGCTTATTATATGAGCATACAGCCGGATGCAAGCCTTACAAAGATAGGTTTCGCAGCACCAGTGGCTACTATGTTTGGTATTGTGTTAAATATGATATTTTACATATATTGTAATAGAAAAAATAAAATAATAAATAGCAATTAAAAATATTATACGTTACTGTCCAGATATATATAAAGTCTTATATTTACAAAGAAAGGATAACTTAGATGGACATTAGATTTTGTATAAAAGATAATATGAAAAAGCTTCCATTCATTGATAAACTTACAGATGCAGAAAAACAGCTGGTTTATCAGTGTTCATCAATAAGAGATTATGCTAAAAATTCAGGAATAAATGCATTTTCAGAAGCCTGTTTAGGAATGATATATGTAATAAAGGGTTCCATCCGTGTTTACATCATATCAGAAGATGGAAGAGAAATTACACTGTTTCATATAAATGCTGATAATTGCTGTATATTATCAGCATCCTGTGTTATTAATGACATAGGTTTTGATGTCCAGCTGATGGCAGGGGAAGATACACAGCTGCTGGCTATAAATGCAGGAGCTGTTAAGAAATTAATGGATTGTAATATAGAATTCAGATGTTATGCATATGAATTATCAACGAATCGTTTATCAGCTGTTGTGCGTTCAATAAAAGAAATATTATTTGATCATTTTGATGTGAGACTGGCAAAGGTTTTACTTGCATTATATGAAAAAAATGGGGAAAAGAATATTAAAATCACACAGGAGCTGCTTGCACAGGAGGTTAATTCTGCAAGAGAAGTAGTTACAAGAATGTTAAAAACATTTGCAATGAAGGGATGGCTTGAGGTAAATAGAGGCTGTATTGTACTAAAAGATATTGAAGCGTTGACAGAATTGTCAAATAAATAATCTAAAAATGTAGAAATGTGACCTGGTCACAGATAATTATTCATTATTTGAGTATTCTTGTTATTGTAAACGGGAAATATAATAACAGGAGGACGAAAATATGGCAGAATTAAAAATAACAGACAAGAATTTCAATAAGGAAGTATTAGAATCGGATAAGGTGGTTCTTATAGATTTCTGGGCTCCATGGTGTGCACCTTGCAGAATGATGGGACCGGTTATAGAACAGCTTGCAGCAGAATATGATGGAAAAGCTAAGGTTGGAAAGGTAAATGTTGATGAAGAAACAGGACTTGCACAACAGTTTCAGGTAATGAGTATTCCTACGATTGTTTTAATGAAGAACGGAAAAGTTATTAATCAGTTAATAGGTGTAAGATCAAAGGCAGAGCTGGAGTCATTATTATCATCTAATCTGTAAATATAAAGGTGGGATGGTAGTCCAACGATATGCGAATACATATTTATAATAAATATAATATACGTAATAATAAAACAAGATAAATAAATGCAGATAAGAGAGGAAATATATCTATGCAGACAAAAGTAAATGAAGCAGCTCAAAGAAAAAAGTGCGGTTATAACTGTGCACAAGCGGTGGCCTGCACATATTGCGACATGGCTGGGATTGATGAAGAAACAGCAAAGAATCTTACGCAGGGTTTTGCAGTAGGTATGGGTGGCAGTACAGAAGCAACTTGTGGTGCAATAATTGGTGCAGTTAATGTTTTGGGTATGATTAATAAAGATGCCAGCAAAACTATGCAGGGTTCCAGAAGAATAATCAACCGTTTCAAGGAACAGAATGGTACAGTTATTTGTAAGGAATTAAAGGGCTTGACCGATGGAGTTGTAAAAAGGGAATGCATTGACTGCGTAAAGGATGCAGCATCATTTCTTGAGGATGAATTAAAATAAGTCTGCCGTTTTTATTAAAGCGATAGTCTGGAAACATAATCAGAAAGTAACTTATTAAATTTATCGGTATTTTTCTGGACAGTCTCAGTAGGAGATGTGTTATACTGTTAAATAAGCAGGGGTTAAGAATTATGTAGATTATGAAGCAGTAAAACAGAAAGATGAGGATATTTTGATGAAAGAAAATGAAAAAAAAACCCGACAGCTTTTTCAGATATTTACAACATTTATGAAAATAGGCATATTTACTTTTGGTGGTGGTTATGCGATGATTCCGCTTATTCAAAGAGAAACTGTTGTTAAAAGAAAATGGGTCGATGATGATGATATACTTGATATTGTAGCTATAGCAGAGAGTACGCCGGGTCCTATAGCGATAAATGCATCAACCTTTGTCGGATATCGAATAGGTGGTTTTTTGGGAGCAGTTGCAGGAACTGTTGGCATGGTACTTCCATCATTTATAATAATACTTGCGATTTCTTTTGTGTTAAACAGCTTTCAGGATGTACAGGCAGTAAAGTATGCATTTAGTGGAATAAGGGCAGGTGTACTTGCACTTATAATAAGGGCTTTATGGCTTATGTATAAGAATGTTGAGAAGTGTGCGGTGTCATATATTGTTATGGCTGCGGCATTTATTTTGAGTGCATTTACATCTGTTAATGTAATAATTGTTATAGCTGGCTGTGCATTATTTGGTCTGATTACAGCTTATATAAATACAAAAAAGAAATGATTATGATTAAATATCAGGAAAGAAGCAGTGTATGATATATATAAGATTATTGTGGACATTTTTTAAGATAGGTGCTTTCACCTTCGGAGGAGGTTATGCGATGCTTCCTCTAGTAGAGAGCGAAGTTGTGGCACATGGCTGGATGAGTGAACAGGATATTATTAACTTTATAGCAGTTAGTGAAAGCACTCCTGGTTCATTTGCAGTCAATGTGGCGACCTATGTAGGTGAAGAGGTTGCTGGTGTTGCAGGCTCTGTGTGTGCAACACTTGGCGTTGTGCTGCCATCATTTATAATAATACTCATAATAGCCGGCTGTTATAAAAGGTTTAAGAATAGTGGTGTTGTAAAGGGCTGTATGAGTGGTCTTAAGCCTGCAGTTGTCGGACTTATAGGAGCTTCGGTTATATCAGTTGGCAGGCAGGTATTTATTCCAGAGGGATTTACATTAGAGGTTTTTAAAACATCTGGTACATATGTTTCTATAGGAATACTTGCACTTGCATTGATATTGTCGTTTAAGAAGGTGCACCCGGTTATAATAATTGTTCTAAGTGCAATACTTGGCATAGCTGCAGGGTATATTGCAGCCTGAATTTCGTCAGGTATATTGCAGTCTAAATGTTTGAAAAGAACTATGACATATGATAGAATTTCTTCTATATATTAAACAGATATAGAACAATCAATGTTAATTGATATGACAGATATTTTATGGTCATATATGGAGGAAAATATAATATGTCATTTACACATTTACACGTTCATACGGAGTATTCGCTGTTAGATGGTTCAAGTAAAATTAAAGAGATAACTAAGCGTGCTGCAGAGCTTGGCATGGACAGTCTTGCAATAACTGATCACGGAGTTATGTATGGTGTCATAGATTTTTATAAGGCAGCTAAGGAGGCAGGTATTAAGCCTGTTCTTGGATGTGAGGTGTATGTAGCCCCTGGCTCAAGATTCGATAAGGAAGCAGGGACGGGTGAGGATAAGTATAACCATCTTGTGCTGCTTGCTGAGAATAATACTGGTTATCAGAATCTGATGAAGATAGTCTCAAGAGGTTTCACGGAGGGTTTTTACTATAAGCCAAGAGTTGATAAAGAGCTTCTTAGGGAATTCCACGAAGGAATCATAGCCACTAGTGCTTGTCTTGCAGGTGAAGTGCAAAGATACTTAGCAAGAGGCATGTATGAAGAAGCTAAGAGGGTGGCACTTTCTTATCAGGATATATTTGGAAAGGATAATTTCTTTCTTGAACTGCAGGATCATGGTATAGCAGAGCAGCATTATGTTAATCCACAGCTTCTTAGAATGTCAGAGGAAACAGGCATAGAGCTTATATGCACTAATGATGTGCATTATACGTATGCAGATGATGCTGATGCACATGATATTCTGCTGTGTATACAGACAGGTAAGAAGGTCACTGATGAGAACAGGATGCGTTATACAGGCGGACAGTATTATCTTAAATCACCTGAGGAGATGGCAGAATTATTTAAGTATGCACCGCAGGCACTGGCTAATACTGAAAAGATAGCAAAAAGATGTAACGTCGAGATTGAATTCGGTGTGACAAAGCTTCCTAAGTTTGCGGTACCGCAAGGATATACTTCGTGGACATATCTTAATTATCTGTGCTATGAGGGACTTAAGAAAAGATATCCTGACCAGGCAGCAGATATATCTGTTGATGAGTTCGTAAGACTGGCAGGTGATGAGTCAGTTGAAGATAGAAAAGATGTTGTTATAAAGATAGCGGAAGATACTAATAACATATTTCAAAGACTTGCTTATGAGCTTTCAGTTATCTATTCTATGGGATATGTGGATTATTTTCTTATCGTGTGGGATTATATCAACTTTGCCAAAAGACATGATATTCCAGTAGGACCAGGAAGAGGCTCTGCGGCAGGAAGTATAGTATCATATTGTCTTGAGATAACTGACCTTGATCCTATTAAATATAGTCTTATTTTTGAACGTTTCCTTAATCCGGAGCGAGTATCCATGCCCGATATTGATGTGGATTTCTGTTATGAAAGAAGACAGGAGGTCATAGATTATGTCGTGGAAAAATATGGCAAGGATTGTGTTTCACAGATAGTTACCTTTGGTACTATGGCGGCAAGAGCTGTTATAAAGGATGTAGGAAGAGTACTGGATCTGCCTTATGCCATGGTTGATAACATAGCAAAGATGGTGCCAAGAGAGATAGGCATAACTATAGATAAGGCACTTGCAGAGAATCCGGATCTTAAAAGTGAATACGAAAACAATGAAGTGGTAAAGGATCTTATAGATAAGAGTAAAAGGCTTGAAGGCCTTCCAAGACATGCTTCTATGCATGCAGCTGGTGTTCTTATCTGTGGAAAGCCAGTTGAGGATTATGTTCCGCTTTCAACAGGTTCAGATGGTGCAGTTGTTGCCCAGTTTGTCATGACAACACTTGAAGAACTGGGGCTTCTTAAGATGGATTTCTTAGGGTTAAGAACTCTTACTGTGATAAAAGATGCAGAGAATCTTATAAAAAAACATAATAAAGGCTTCTCTATTCACGATATTGATTACTCCGACAAGGGCGTTTTTGATGCCATCAGTACTGGTAAATGTGATGGTATATTTCAGCTTGAAAGTGCTGGCATGAAGTCATTTATGAAGGAACTAAAACCAAGATCGTTAGAAGATCTTATAGCCGGGATTTCACTGTACAGACCGGGTCCTATGGATTTTATTCCACAGTACATTAAGGGAAAGAACAACCAGGATAGTGTAACATATGCGTGTCCACAGCTTGAGGCTATACTTAAACCAACATATGGCTGTATTGTATATCAGGAACAGGTTATGCAGATAGTACGTGATCTGGCTGGATATTCCTGGGGACGAAGTGACCTGGTAAGGCGTGCCATGTCTAAGAAAAAGGCTTATGTTATGGAGCAGGAGCGTAAGAACTTTATATACGGCAATAAAGATGAAGGTGTTAAGGGCTGTGTTAACAATGGCATAGATGAAAAGGTGGCTGGTAAAATATATGATGATATGATTGACTTCGCCAAGTATGCTTTCAATAAGTCACATGCTGCATGTTATGCTGTTGTATCATTTCAGACAGCCTATCTTAAGACATATTATCCTGTTGAATTCATGGCAGCCCTTATGACCTCGGTTATTGATAATACATCAAAGGTTGCAGGATATATATATGCATGTAAACAGATGAATATAGGTATTCTTCCACCTGATGTTAACGAATCACAGATGGAGTTTACAGTAGAAAACGGAAAGATAAGATTTGCGATGGCTGCAATCAAGTCACTTGGAAGACCTACTATACAGGCTATCCTAAAGGAACGTGGGGAAAATGGCAGCTTTATATCTATGCAGGATTTCGTGACAAGGATGTCACATGCACTTAATAGGCGTGCGATAGAGAATTTCGTTAAGGCAGGTGCATTTGATACATTTGGACACACAAGAAAATCCATGATGATAGTCTCAGAAAGCATGCTTGACAGTGCAATAAAGCATAACAAGGATTCCATGACAGGACAGATGTCGCTTTTTGATTTTGCAGCAGAAGAGGATAAGAAAGCTTTCGAGATAAGAATTCCAGATGTTGCAGAGTACACAAAGGAGGAACTTTTAGGTTACGAAAAGGAGATTCTGGGTGTGTATGTAAGCGGACATCCACTTGATGAATATACAGGTATGGTCAATAAATATATAACCAATGTGTCATCTGATTTTGAAGTGGATGATGAGCTTGGTGAGACAAAGGCAAGAGATGGTGCTATAGCAACTATAGGTGGATTGATAACCGAAAAGACTATTAAGACAACAAAGAAAGGACAGCTGATGGCTTTTCTTACAGTAGAAGATGTTGTTGGAACAGTTGAAGTAGTGGTATTTCCTAACAGCTTTACAGCGAACCGTGTTGTTATAGACCATGCTGAAAAGGTTTTTGTTACAGGAAAAGTACAGGCAAATGTTGATGAGAATGCCAAGCTTATATGCGATAAGGTTGTGGATTTTGCAAGTATTCCAAGAAAATTGTGGATAAGGTTTGCCAGTCTGTCAGATTATGAGGATAAGAAGGACGAATTATATGGAATATTATATAATTCTGATGGAAAAGATACAGTGGTGATATACTGTACTAAAGAAAACAAAAGACTTACACTTCCAGCAAGTCGCACTATAAGGGTGGATTCTGAACTTATACAGAAGCTTCAGTCGATGTATGGTGAGAAGAATGTGACTACAACGTAAAATATGATAAATTTTTTGTAAAACAATATATTATTTTTTGATTTTGTGGTACTATTAATGACAGTGATATTAAAATATTAAAAGGACAATATATCTTTTACGGTAAAAGGTCATAGACTTTAGATGAAAGGGGAAATATATATGGCTAAAGAAATTAAGACAATCGGTGTGTTAACAAGCGGTGGCGATGCCCCTGGTATGAATCCTGCGATAAGAGCTGTCGTAAGAACAGCTATCAACAAAGGACTTAAGGTAAAAGGAATACAGAAGGGTTACAATGGTCTTATCAATGATGAGATTATTGATATGGATAAAAAGAGTGTATCAGATATCATACAGAGAGGTGGTACAGTTCTTTATACAGCCAGGTGTCTGGAGTTCATGACAGAAGAAGGACAGAAGAAGGCAGCAGAGGTATGTAAGAAGCATGGTATTGATGGCATGGTAGTTATCGGTGGTGATGGTTCGTTCAGAGGCGCACAGAAGCTTGCAGATGCAGGTGTTAACACGATTGGACTTCCGGGAACTATTGACCTTGATATTGCATGTACAGATTATACTATCGGATTCGATACAGCAGTCAATACAGCTATGCAGGCTATAGACAAGATAAGAGATACTTCTACATCACATGAAAGATGCAGCATTATCGAGGTTATGGGACGTAATGCAGGCTATATTGCACTTTGGTGTGGTATTGCGAATGGTGCAGAGGATATTCTTCTCCCAGAAAGATATAACGGAGACGAGCAGGCTATTATTAACCATATTATTGATGGCAGAAAGAAAGGCAAGAAGCATCATCTTATTATCAATGCTGAGGGTATCGGACACTCAACAGGCATGGCAAGAAGAATCGAAGCAGCAACAGGTATAGAAACAAGGGCAACTATTCTTGGATACATGCAGAGAGGTGGTTCACCTACATGTAAGGACAGAATGTATGCATCTATTATGGGTTCATATGCAGTTGACCTTTTAGTTGCAGGAAAGAGTAACAGACTTGTAGCTTATAAGAATGGCAAGTTTGTTGATTATGATATAGATGAAGCACTTGCTATGACAAAGGATATAAGCGAGTATGAGTTTAATATAAGTTCTCTGCTTTCTAATTAAGTGGTTAAGCGGGTCGGGTGTTTATGCAGCTTTTATATTAATCAGTTTTAATAATGCATTTTTATTCAATCAGTTTTATTTATCCGGACGGGTATCTGTGGATGACAGGTATCCGTCTTTTATTAGTTACTACCATTCAGAATTGCTGCATTGCTATGCAATTCATGCCATTTTATTCCGTTTTCAGTGTTTATTGTATCTCAAATAAAAAGTTTTTTTCTGCAAGCAGAAGCGTAAATAAAAATTACAATAACTATTGCTTGCTGGATTGTTATTAGTTTAGTATTATGGAATTACATTTTAGAATTTAGGAAAGGAAAAGCTGGTAATTAATTAGATATAATTACTGGCTGCTAAAATAGAATGATTACAAGTACAAGCAGTTCACAGGTTAAGCATATAGTTAATCTGCAGAAGAAGTCAAAGTTAAGAAAAGAAGAAAAACAGTTTGTTGTTGAGGGAATAAAGATGGTGTCAGAAGCACCTAGAGACAGACTTGTTAAGGTATATGTTTCTGAGACATTTAAGGCCGATAATGAGGAATTCCTTAAAAAGATGAATTATGAAGCATTAGGAAAAGACATTCTTGAGGATGTGTCAGATAATGTGTTTATCCGTATGTCAGACACACAGACACCACAGGGAATAATGGCTGTTGTTAAGATGTCAGAGATTACTATTGAAGATCTGTTTGGAAGAGATATGCATATAAACAGCAATACAATACAGCCATTATTGCTTATACTAGAGAATCTACAGGATCCTGGAAATCTTGGCACAATAATAAGAATGGCAGAGGGAGCTGGTGTTACAGGTGTTATTATGAGCTGTAACACAGTAGATATATATAATCCAAAAACTATACGTTCAACTATGGGTTCGTTGTACCGTGTGCCGGTTATATATGTGGATGATATATGTGAAGCTGTAGAAGAATGTAAGCAGAAAGGTATCAGGGTATATGCTGCACATCTTAAGGGGACTGATAATTATAATGTAAAGGACTATACACAGCCAACTGCATTTATGATTGGCAATGAAGGAAATGGGCTTACAGATAAGCTTACAGATAAAGCAGATGAGTTAGTGAGGATTCCAATGCAGGGGAAAGTAGAATCGCTAAATGCAGCAATAGCATGTACGATATTAACATATGAGGCTGTAAGACAGAGATTATAATTATTACAGCTATATAACATGATACCAGGGGCAAAAGGTCTAAACCCACATGAGCTTGCTCATAGATGGGCGACAACTTAATAAATATTTTATATTTATAAAATGGATAATGTTGCCTTTAAACCGCAGAAGTATGCACTTCTGCGGTTTTTTGTAACAAATTTGACAAAACGGCTTAACTTTGCTATTATACTTTCGTAACAAAATGTAACAATTCTGTAACATTTTGTAGGCGCATTTAACAACTTGTGCCGGAAAGGGAAAAACTTTATGAAACTTAGAAGTAGTAAAGCTGCTTGTTGTTTAGGTGCTACGCTGGTAGTGATGATGATGCCAGTGCTTCCTAAAGTGACAGACGCGAAACCTACCTATGAGCAACACGAAAGTACAATTACTGATACCGAGATCAGAGTTGCATCATACGCAGCCAATGTTGAAGAAACAGTATTAACAGTACAGGAAGAAACAAAAGGCCAGATGCATGACAAAGCGCTTGCGATTACAGATCCTTATCTTGATGTATATCAGGGTATGGATTCAGATTCAGAGGTTGTCGGAAGACTTTACAAGAACACAGAAGTAGATGTGTTACAGATAAGTGAAGGCTGGACAAAGATAAGCTCTGGTAATTGTGAAGGTTATACTAAAACGGCAGCTCTCCTGTTTGGTCAGGAAGCAGAAGCGATTACAGCTTCGATAAGTGAGGAAGATATTCTTACAGGATATACACTTGAAGAAGCTGAGGCTATGGAAGCAGAAGCCGAAGCTGCAAGAATAGCTGAAGAGGAAAGAATCGCAGCCGAGGCTGAGGCAGCAAGAAAAGCTGAGGAGGCCAGAGTACAGTCGATTATATCAAACACTATATCTGGATCAGATATAACATATAATCCTACGATGAGCGTGAGTGATGAAGAATTATATCTTCTTGCATGTATCATTGACTGGGAAGCTAACGGCGAGTCATACGAAGGTAAGCTTGCAGTAGCTAATGTGGTATTAAACAGAGTAAGAAGCTCTGCATACCCTAATTCAATATCTGGTGTTATATATCAGAGATCCCAGTTCTCTGGAGTATCGGATGGAGCAGGTAGTCCATCAGCGAAGTTCCAGAGCAGAATCAACAGCGGATTACGTTCACAGGCATGTATGGATGCCGCAGTTGAAGCATTATCAGGACATAATAATATCGGTGGATATACATCATTCAGAATGATATCTGCAGCGAATATATCATCTATGTCCAGCTATGTTATTATAGGGAATCATGTATTTCACTAGAATGGCAGAAGGTTTAATCAAATAGTGTAAGAATGATGACTTGCACTTTCACCGAATAGAATTAAACTTATAGCATGAATCATACAGGTTGACAGAAGTCAGCCTGTATTTTTTTGCAGTATATGCGATATGTATATGTATACATCAGAGAATGTTTTAATGTGTGTATTTTACAGTATGTATGTACAATGCATTTGATTTAATACGTTTATGCTTCATTTATACTGTATTTATACTGCATTTAATCGTACACGTTTATACTTGTATTTATAAAACAAATGAGATAAAATATATTTCATGTTTTATGCTGAATTTGTGTCATGGCGTATATGACACAGATTCATTATGCTTAAAAGTGTGCGCAAGAATGGAGGATTATTATGAATCTTAAAGGCAGGGATTTTTTAACATTAAAGGATTATACACCGGAGGAAATAGAATATCTTATAGAGCTTGCAGCTAAGCTTAAGAAGATGAAAAAGGATGGTGTTGTAGAACAGCCACTTCTTGGAAAGAATGTTGCGCTTATATTTGAAAAGACAAGTACACGTACAAGATGTTCTTTCGAGGTAGCTGCACACGATCTTGGTATGGGTGTTACATATCTTGATCCTAAGGGTTCACAGATAGGAAAAAAAGAGAGTATAGCAGATACTGCAAGAGTTCTTTGCACTATGTTTGAGGGTATTGAATACAGAGGATTCGGACAGGAAATAGTAGAAGATCTTGCAAAGTATTCATCAGTTCCAGTATGGAATGGACTTACTAATGAATATCATCCAACACAGATGCTTGCAGATATGCTTACAATAAAAGAAAAGCTTGGCAGATTAAAGGGTGTTAAGTTCGTATATATGGGTGATGCAAGATACAATATGGGAAATTCACTTATGATAGTATGCTCTAAGCTTGGTTTACACTTTACAGCCTGCACAGCTAAGGAATATTTCCCTGATGAAGCACTTGTTAACCAGTGTAAGGAGTGGGCAGCACAGAGCGGTGGCTCAGTAACACTTACAGAGGATGTAGAAGAAGGAACTAAGGGAGCTGAAGTACTTTATACAGATGTATGGGTATCTATGGGAGAACCAGACGAAGTATGGAATGAAAGAATCAAGGCATTACTTCCATACCAGATTAACAAAAAGGTTATGGATAATGCAGATAAGAAAGCTATATTTATGCATTGCCTTCCAGCTTTCCATGATCTTAAGACAACTATTGGTAAACAGATACATGATAAGTTTGGTCTTGATGAGATGGAAGTTACAGATGAAGTGTTTGAATCAGAACAGTCAGTAGTGTTTGATGAAGCTGAAAACCGTATGCATACAATAAAGGCTGTTATGGCAGCTACACTTGGAGCATACTAATATAATTTACAGCAATATGTTAAAGATGTAACGGAGAGGAATTATATGTATTATACAACAAGTGGTTCATACAAAAAGACAAAAATGATTATAGATTATACAAACATTGTTCTTACAGTTGCGGCTACAGTTATATTTATTATTGTCTTATTCTTAAGAAGCAGAAGTGGAATACTGTTTCCTATAGAGTTCCTTCTTGGAACAATAGTCAATGCTCTTACCTCTGTAAAACATTTTATTAATGGCAATAAGGTATCTGGTCTTATAGTAGCTGTAGTTGCGGTGATGCTTGCAATTATGACTGTTGTTACAGCACTTATCGTTTTATAAGATGATGTAGGGGTTAGTGTCTGGGCGATGAGGTTTTAATAATCTGCCCAGAGGATTGAGATGGATTCAGGTGGTATGAATATATGAAATCAGAAATATTGCATCTGCTAAGACATGCAGATGGTTATGTGTCAGGACAACAGCTGTGTGAAACATTTGGTGTGTCAAGAACGGCTGTGTGGAAAGTGATTAACCAGTTAAAGGAAGAAGGATATGTGATAGATTCTGTTCAGAATAAAGGCTACAGAATCACAGAATATCCTGATATAATAACAGCTTCAGAGATAGAGAGCCTTCTTCTTGATGATAGTGGAAATATGCAGGGAATATGCAGGCATATTCAATATTTTGACAAGACGGATTCAACGAATAACCAGGCAAAGCTTGCAGCAGAAAAGAATGCACCAGATGGTACACTTTTCGTGGCGGAATGTCAGACTGGTGGACGTGGAAGAAGAGGAAAAACATGGGAATCGCCAGCAGGAAGCGGTATATGGATGAGTCTTCTTTTAAGACCGGATATTAGTCCGGAAAGTGCATCTATGCTTACACTTGTACTTGCTGTTGCCATGGTTGATGCTATCAATGAAGAAGTACAGGATGCAAAGTGCTATGTTAAATGGCCTAATGATATAGTTCTTAACAACAGGAAGATAAGTGGAACGCTTACAGAGATGAGTGCTGAGATGGATAGCATACATTATGTTGTCATAGGCATCGGAATCAATGTTAATACAACAGATTTCGATGAGTCTATAAAGGATATGGCTACATCAATATATCTTGGAACTGGGAAGAAGGTTAAGAGAAGTAATATAATAGCGGCATTTTCACATAGCTTTAAGAAATATTATGAAGCATTTTTAAAGACACAGGATCTAACATATATAGTAGACAGATATAATGAACTTCTCATCAATAAGGGAAGGACAGTAAAAGCTATATATGCCAACAAAGAACTTGTGGGTGAGGCTCTTGGAATCAATAAGGATGGCGAACTTATTATAAAAACAGAAGATGGATGTGAAACCGCTATAAGAGCAGGAGAGGTTTCAGTGAGAGGATTGTACGGATATGTATAATAATGAAAACGAAAATGAAAATGTAGTATTATGCGCCTCAAACTCGTATGAGAAGAAATACTACTTTAATCCGGACTTTGATAAGCTTCCGGAGGATATAAAGAATGAGTTAAAGATTATGTGTGTGTTATTCACAGAAGAAGTGGGAGGCATACTTGATCTAGAATTCGATGATGATGGAACATTGCTTTTTAAGTCTACAGCAGATGAGGGAGACCTTTTATATGATGAGATAGCATGTGGACTGCTTGTTAAGAAGAACCAGTATGAGAAAAGAGAGTTATTAGAGTCTCTGGAAATGTTTTATAAAGTGTTTTTCTTAGGACTTGATGGTTGATGTTTTACATTTTATTAAGATGTTAAGAACAAAAGTTTTGTTATGCAGGCATAAATGTTTTTGATATTTTGATCTTTCATTTTATTAGTAGTTATAGAAAAGAAAGGCTTTAAAGTATATATGAATATAGGTTCAGTTAATATAAAGACTCCCATAGCCTTAGGACCAATGGCAGGTGTAACAGACCTGCCATTTCGTCTTTTATGTAAGGAACAGGGATGTGGACTGCTTTATACAGAGATGGTGAGTGCCAAAGCAGTTTTATATAATAACAAGAACACAGAAGAGCTGCTAAAAACAGATCCGATAGAGAATCCGGTCGCTGTGCAGCTTTTTGGTTCGGATCCTGATATTATGGCAGATATTGCAAAGAGAATGTGTGAAAGAGAGTTTGACATAATAGATATTAATATGGGCTGTCCTGTTCCGAAGGTGGTTAATAATGGAGAGGGTTCAGCACTTCTTAAGGATCCGCTGTTAGTAGGAAAGATAGTTGAAAAGATGGCACATGCAATAGATAAGCCACTTACGGTAAAGATTCGTATAGGATTTGATGAAAGCTGTATTAATGCGGAAGAAATAGCATATATTATACAGGAATCCGGTGGGGCAGCAGTTGCTGTACATGGAAGAACAAGAAGCCAGTATTATTCAGGAAAGGCTGACTGGGATGTTATAAGAAAAGTAAAAGAAAAGGTCAGCATACCAGTTATAGGTAACGGAGATATACGGAGTGGTGAAGATGCAGCACGTATGCTTAAAGAAACGGGCTGTGATGGAGTGATGATAGGAAGAGCTGCACAGGGAAATCCATGGATATTCAGGCAGGTTAAGGATTATCTTGAAAAAGGAATAGTAACATCAGGGCCATCCATAGACGAAGTTGCTGATATGCTTATAAGACATTGTCAGATGCTTGTTGAAACAAAGGGCGAATTTACAGCAGTGCGCGAGATGAGAAAGCATTTTGCATGGTATACAACAGGAATAAAGCATGCTGCAGCATTAAGACATGAGGTGAATCAGGTGACTAAGCAGGAACAGTTTAACGAATTCGTTGAGAGAATACGGACGTTAAGCTGATTGACATTAAAGTTTAGGTGAGATATAATATCTTGAACATTTTATCCGATAATGGTAAAAATGTGAGTGCCAGAATTGAAAGAATTTCACAAGTATATAGACTGTGATAGAAAGGTTTATGTGTTCGCACAAGTGACTTTTAGCGTTTTAACCCTGGCATCATTATATGAATATTTAATGAATATATTTATGGGAAAGGTGACGAACAATGGCAGAGAAGCAGTTACTTACAAAAAAAGGATATGAAGAAAGAGTTGCTTTACTTGAGCACTTAAAGGTTGATAGAAGAAAGGAAGTCGCTCAGAAGTTAAAGGAAGCAAGAGAACAGGGCGATCTTTCAGAAAATGCAGAATACGATGCAGCTAAAGATGAACAAAGAGACATTGAAACACAGATTGCAGAGCTTGAAGAGATTCTTAAGAATGCAGAAGTAATCCAGGACGATAATACAGATTCAGATGCTGTTAAGATGGAAAGCACAGTAGTACTTCATGATGTGGAATTTGATGAAGACATTGAATATGTAATCGTTGGTTCATCAGAGGCAGATAGTCTTAATAACAAGATATCTAACGAATCACCACTTGGAGCAGCTATGCTTGGCAAGAAGGTTGGAGATATCGTAAAGGTTGAGGCACCTATTGGTGTAGTAGAATATAAGATTGTTTCTGTTAAGAATGACTAGTTATAGATAGATTATAGATTGAGATAATTGTTAAGAGGCACATAAGGTAGTGTCTTGTATTTACTAACAGTAACGGATTAAGAAGGAGAATAAAAGTGGCAGATAACAAGAATCAGGCACAGCCAGATGTTAATGAGCAGATTAAGGTAAGAATGGACAAGCTCGCTGCATTACAGGAAGCTGGCAAGGATCCATTTCAGATAACAAAGTATGATGTTACACACCATACAGATGAAATCAGAGCTATCTATGAAGCACACGAGAAGGAGCTTCTTGGTGACAGACCAGAGGTTAATACTGATGGTATGGATGAGCAGCAGGCAAGAGAGGCGGTTAATGCTGATTACAATGAGAGAAGAGCTATCATGGATGCATCTCCTATTGAGGTAAGCTTTGCAGGAAGAATGATGTTCAAGAGAGTAATGGGAAAGGCATCTTTCTGTAATATTGCAGATCTTAAGGGCAGAATGCAGGCATATATATCAAGAGATGCTATCGGTGATGATGCTTATGCAGATTTTAAGAAGTCTGATATAGGTGATATATATGGTATAAAGGGCTTTATATTCAGAACTAAGACAGGTGAAATATCAGTTCATGCAGAAGAAATAACACTTCTTTCTAAGAGCTTACAGGTACTTCCAGAGAAGTTCCATGGAATTACAGATACTGATATGAGATACCGTCAGAGATATGTTGATTTAATAATGAATCCTGAGGTTAAGGATACATTTGTAAAGAGATCACAGATCATAAAGGAAATCAGAAGATTCCTTGATGGCAGGGACTTTATGGAGGTTGAAACTCCAACACTTGTTTCTAATGCAGGTGGTGCAGCAGCAAGACCTTTTGAAACTCACTACAACGCACTTGATGAGGACGTTAAGCTTCGTATATCTTTAGAGCTTTACCTTAAGAGACTTATCGTTGGTGGTCTTGAAAGAGTATATGAAATCGGACGTGTATACAGAAATGAAGGTGTTGACACAAGACATAATCCTGAGTTCACACTTATGGAGCTGTATCAGGCATATACAGATTATGAAGGTATGATGGAGCTTACTGAGAGTATGTTCAGACATCTTGCACAGACTGTATGTGGTACAACTGAAATCACTTACAATGGTACTAAGATAGACCTTGGAAAGCCATTCAGAAGACTTACTATGAATGATGCTATCAAGGAATATGCAGGCGTTGATTTTGATACAATAAAGACAGATGAAGAAGCTAAGGCTCTTGCTAAGGAAAGAGGAATTGAGTTTGAGGAACGTCATACAAAGGGCGATATCATTAACTTATTCTTTGAAGAGTACTGCGAAGAAAAGTTAATCCAGCCTACATTTATTATGGATCATCCGCTTGCAATCTCTCCACTTACTAAGAAGAAGCCATCTGATCCAGAAAAGGTTGAACGTTTTGAGCTTTTCATCAACACATGGGAAATGTGTAATGCTTATTCAGAGCTTAACGACCCAATCGACCAGAGAGAGCGTTTTGCACAGCAGGATAAGAATGCAGAGAATGGTGATGAGGAAGCACAGCACACAGATGAAGACTTCCTTAATGCACTTGCAGTAGGTATGCCTCCAACAGGTGGTATCGGATATGGTATCGACAGACTTGTTATGCTTCTTACAGATTCACCAGCTATCAGGGATGTACTTTTGTTCCCGACAATGAAGAGCTTGGATAAATAAACCTAGTGTTTATGCGGGATTGAGGCATTTGAGTACGTCAAAGGACGCATTAAAAGACGTATTTTGGCATAGTCATTTACATCAGTATGAAAGAGTACACAATCTGAAAAGAATAAGACTCAATCGAATATGAACTACTAAGAGGACATTTTCTAAAGAAATTTAGAAGATGTCCTCTTTTTTGCGTTATGGAGAAAATACGTCATTTGTTATGAAGTCAAAGTGAAAGGAGCACAGCAATGAATGAATCAAAGAAGAAAGATAGATATGAGGATGCAAAAAAGTTTGTAAGATATTCAGATGGTGCAAAAATGTACAGTATGGGAATGACAAAATTTCAAGAAGTGGCTAAGGATGCCAAGGCATGTTATAAGATTGGTCAGCTTGTACTTGTTAATACAGAAATATTGGATAAGTATCTTGAAACTTTTCATATTACAGATTCTGAGTTTTATAAGTAGGTGATGTTATGGTAAATACATTGAGTGGTTCAGTTTGTGCCTATAGAAAAGAAACTGTAAAACCAAGATTTATTCGTATTGATGAGGTAATGGCTTTATTAGATGTAACACAAGATGAGGCAATGGATATAGCATTAGCTGCTGGAGCAAGATATCAGCTTGCAAAGATTATATTAGTACATAAGGAAAGGTTGATGAAATTTATGAAACATTTTGCAAGAGTGCCTAGTTCAAACAAAATCGTAGAAAAGAAGTTTGTAAGAATTGGGGAAGCTTCAATGACATATAGCATAGGGCATCATAGATTTATTGAAATGGCTAGAGCAGCGGGTGCTGTATATAAGATTGGAACAGCTAAGGGAAATACTATATTAATAAATTTGGAAATTTTTGATGATTATATGGAGCAATTCAGAGAACCGCCAACAGAAATGAAACATCCATTGCCAAATGTGAAAGGAGACTGATGAATGAGTTACTCATATAAGTGCTATTCAGATACAAAGGATTTTATGAAAAAATTTGTAAATGCAGAGGAAGGAGCGATTATTTATGGGATAAGTAAATCTAGAATCATAGTAATTGCGAGAGAGGCAGGAGCAGTCTATAAAGTCGGTAATTCAGCATTAATCAATACGGAATTATTTGAAAAATATCTTGAACGATTCAGAGAGCCGGCAAGAGAACTGCCTAAGCATACATGGAACAAATTAAAGGAAATGACAAATACACCAAAAACTGGTGAAAATTCGTAAAAATACACCAGTGGTGTCACTTCCGTAAAATTAAAGTGCATTGTAGAATATCAATTGTCCAAGAGAGATTGGACATAACAATTGAATAATCAGTTACAGATTTGCAAAGTAGTTTGCACTGCAGAGTATCTGTAGGTAGTAAAATTACGGGGCATGTACCTGGAGGATGAAAGTCACAGCTATCATATTAGTAGTCTGATGGATTGAAAGATGAAGGGCGAGAAGCTGGATGGAAATCTGGTAAAAGGAATAGGCATGTTGCGTAAGGATAATTAACCACAGAGGGCGAGAAGTTCGTCCTTATCCTCAAAAGGCTAAAAGAGGAGATAGTGCTTCTGATAATTCAGAAGGGCGTCGTGAAACACATTTTGTGGCTCGTCTGTAACTCCCGGAGGTGAGAACACCTCTTTGTACACGGGGCGATATAGGAGTCTAGAAGACTGGCGTGTACCTACATGCTTAGCGTTAAGCATAGCCATGTAGACTATATCACTTCCAAATTCAAATTCTGTCTATATGGCAACTAATTTGAAGGAGGATAAAGTGGTGATGGGATTTAGCATAGCATTAATAATTATTGTTCTTATCGTATTGTATTCGTTAGCTAGGACGGCAGGAGAGTCGGACAGGACAATGGAACAGATAAGAGAGCAATCACTCCTTGGAAGGGAGGAGAGCTCTGGTGGGAACAGTTGAAAAAAGAGATAAGCATAAGAAACGCAGGTTTGTATCTCCAGAAGAAAAGCTTGAAAGAGAATTAAAAGATTGTATGCATTGTAGATTCTTCTGGGGACATAACAACAGATGTGCCAATGGAACATGTTGTAAACCATCTAAGAAAAAAGAACAGAAACTTCCGACGGAATGTGTCGGATGTCCATATTATCAAGGGAATGGTTATTGTTTTCCTTGTATGCGAAAGCTGATAGGAAAGTAGGTGGTTAAGATGTTCAAGTGGCTGTTTAAGGAGAAAGGATGTGCAAAACACATGAATAACAAGTTAGAAGTAATCGGCATTGATCATGGTTGGTCAATGATGAAAACAATCTCTCAGGTATTTGTCACAGGTGTTAAGGAGATTACAACAACTCCGGCACTTTTCGGCGATGTACTTGAGTATGAAGGAAAGTTCTATAAGGTTGGAACTGTGAGGCAGGAAGTAAAGGATACAAAGGTCGAAGATGACAGTTTTTATCTTCTCACTCTTGCAGCAGTTGCTAAGGAACTTAAAAGAAGAGGTCTTGCAGAGGCAAAGGTATTCCTTGCAGTAGGACTTCCACTTACAAGGTTTGGTGCAGAGAAGAATGATTTTATCAAGTACCTGACAAAGAATAAGCGTGTAAGCTTCAAATATGAGAATGAGCCGTATTATATTGAAATGGATGATGTGGCAGTATTCCCTCAGTGTTATGCAGCAGTAGTGGACAAGATTCCTACAATGGCAAAGAAAACGCTGATAGTAGATATCGGTAGCTGGACAATCGACATTATGCCGGTAATCAACAAGTCACCGGATGAATCAAAGTGTGTGACGATACCAAAAGGTCTTATTACCTGTATGCGTTCTATCAATGAACAGTGTGTAAGACAACTTAACGGAGAGGTAGACGAGTCAGAGATACAGAACATCATGCGATATGGCAGGTCAGATATTGATGATGAATACTTTGCCATTATCAAGGCAGAGATAGAGGATTTTGTTGATAAGGTATATAACTCAATTCGTGAGTTTGGGTATAACTTAAAGACTACACCGATTGTATTTGTCGGTGGCGGGGCAGTTGTGATGAAGAATTTTGGTAGCCATGATGCCAAGAACATTTCCTATAACCTTGATGTAAAGGCAAATGCAAGAGGATATGAGCAGCTTGCCACGATGGGGCTTAAAAGCACTAAGCGATTATCATAAGGAGGCAGATGATGGGAAGAAGACTTGAATATGAAGTAAAAACTTCTGTCCGCCTCAACATGAGCAATCCTCAGCATGTGAAAATCAATGATGTGATTCAGAACCTTGATCCGAAGATTTTCAAATCTAAGAACCAGTTCATTATAGATGCGATTCAGTTCTACATTGATAATTATGGAAAAGAAACTTTTGTTATCAAGAAGAAGGAAAAAGAGAGGGCTGAATATATCCGGTCAGAAGATATTGATGACATTAAGGAAGAAGTCATTGAAGCAGCAACCAATGAGGCTAGGAAAGAGGTCATAAGGCTGTTAGGCGGAGTGATATCCGGGATGAATGTTGGTCAGCCGGTAATAATGCAGGCAGCCAATAGTGAAGCACAAGAACCTACAGAAGATGTTATGGACGATGCAGATGTTGCAGGACTTGCAATGGGATGGATGTCGAAAGGAGACTGATTATTATGAGAAGAGTTATGGGAGCCGTAGGAACAGTAATTTTAGAGATACTCAAGTGGATATTAAGGATAATTCTTGGAGCTTTGAAGCTGGTCTTAGGACTTGCCAAAATAATTCTTCTTCTATTCGCTATGGTGGCAAGGGTATTTCTTTCATTCGTAAGAATGGGCACATTTTGAGAGGAGGTGAGCATATATGCAGGCAAAGGGTTTATTCTTGAATTATAAGAAAAACAGACGACTTATGCAGTATTTCTTTAAAATAAGAGAGCTGGTATAATGAAAGGAGTTTAAGATGCACAGAATACGGGACAGTCCTATGTGTCCCGTGCATTACAGATAAATAGTTCACCGCAAGGGTGGATGGCACGGAACACAAAGCCCGTCCCTCTTGCGGAGAAGGGATGGGTGATTACTATGAAGAAGATAAGTATTATCTTATTATCCGCAGTACTGGTCTTTTCAATGGCTGCCTGTAATGGTGGTAAGGAAAAGGCTGATAATCAGACAGAGAAACAGACGGAAAGCATAAAGCCAACTGAAGAAGCAGAGATGGCAACGGAAGCTGTCACAGAGGTCACAACCGAAGCTGGAAGTGAAGAGACAGAGAAAGATATTGCCGAGGTTAAAGAATCAGAAGAGAAGAATGATAAGGAAGATAACCGGTCCGCTGATAATGAAACTGCTTCAAGGCAGGAAGAAAAGCCAAAGCAGAATGACGAGCCGGAACAGAAAGCTTCAGTAAATGATAATGAGGAAGCTGGCGGAAATCAGAGTAATGCAGGTAATGGTGGTCAGACTACAGACAGTCCGAAAGACAATGTGAGCAATCCACAGCCTGCATCCGTGGCATACAGTCCACAGAATGTTGTGTCACTTGCAACAGCAAAGTGTCAGGCAGGAGGGATGATTACCACACAGCAGAATTTACAGAATCATTTGAATGACGGCAGTATCACGCAGGAAGAGTACAATGAGTATTATCCTTACGATGGTATGGAAGGCTCTTATTATAGTGTGTTTGTAGAGACAGACCTCAACAAAGCAAGTACCATTGATGGACAGCGGTTATCATCTGAGGATGCAATCGCAGGATATATTGCAAGTATGTTACTTTTGGAAACAGATCCGGTATTCTACATCAGTTATGATGGAGTTTACACGACAGGCGGTACAGACTATTACGAGTTTCGATGTCACAGATAAATAAAAACGAATAGAAGCATAAGGAAGAAAGATGTAAGCCATAAACTTATGTCTTTCTTTTTTTATGCGTAAATTAAGGAGGAAAGAGCACATGAAACAGAAACTAAAGCGTTTTATGGCAGGATTTATGGCTATGCTCACACTGGTTGGAACACTCTTTACGAATGGAACAACAGCATTTGCAGCCAGTCCGCAGGCAAATATTGCGTTCTGGAATGCGTCAGTCAAAAATTCCGGAGAAGTAAGTGAGCTAAAGCCCGGATTTAATCATGGCAAGATTCTGTATTCAATTCTTGACGGAAATTCTGCATATTGTATGAATTTCGGATTAAGAGCAGATGGCGGTCAGCTTATGAACAGCTACGATGATGCGAGCACATCAATGTCAGCACAGCAGAGAAAGCTTTTAAGTTACTGCCTTTATTATGGGTTTAACAGTACACAAAAGGCGGCACCAAGCAATAGTCAGTGCAATGAGTATATCGCAACTCAGGCAATGGTATGGGTTATTGTAGCAGATATCTTTGGAACCGGAAGTGGTGATTCGGCAGCAAGAAAGCTCTGTAACACAGCACCAAGTCCTGATTCTTCATACAGCTATTATGAGAGACTTAGGGACAATATCAACAGTTCCTACAATGCAACGCTTCCAAGTTTTGCATCACGTAGAACCAGTGAGGCACCAACTTATGAATTAAAGTGGAATGAGGGAAGTCAGAGATTTGAAACAACATTATCTGACAGCAATGGTGTTTTATCGGATTTTGATTTTGGCATCAGCGGATATTCTGTTGATAAGAATGGCAACAGTATTACAATCTCTTCAACGAACGTGAATACTACAGCTACAACAGGAACATTCACATCCAATGCTGGCAAGGTTGAGACAACATCAAGCTGTGTATTCTGGCTTACAGGAAAGAGCGGATATCAGGAGTTTATTTCTGAAAGACCGACAGCAGATCCTATCAAAGCCTATATCAAGGTCAAGACAGAGAACATCGGATATGGTGAGCTTACAAAGACAGACGAGTCAAGCGGAGTGAAGCTTTCCGGTGCAGTCTATGGAATCTATTCTGACAGCGGATGTACAAACAGAGTACAGACCATGACAACAGATGGAAACGGATATGCAAAGTCAGCTGCACTTGTTGCAGGCACTTATTATGTAAAAGAGATTACCGCACCAAAGGGATATGTCCTTTCCGGTAAGGTTCATACACTTACTGTAAAAGCAGGACAGACAACGGGAATCTCTGCAACAGATAAAGAGCAGCTTGGAGCAATCACAATCTATAAAGAGGGTGAGGTGCTTAGTTCATGGAATGGAAGCAATTTCACTTATGAGAAAAAGAAGCTTTCCGGAGCAGCATTCAAGGTAACTGCCGGAGCAGATATCTACAAGGCAGATGGTACTAAGGTTTACAATGCTGGCGATGTAGTGGCGGAAAGCCTTACAACAGGAACTGACGGACAGGTGGTATTATCTGACCTTCATCTTGGAACTTATGTGGTAACTGAGATTAAGAGCATTGACGGGTATACAATCAATACCACACCTCAGACAGTAGCAGTTGAGTATAAGGACCAGACTGTGACAGTACAGTATGAATCAACTACGATTGAGAATACAAGACAGAAAGCGGATGTATTTGTCGTAAAGAAGGACTCTGACACAGAGAACCCTCTTGATGGCGGCAAGTACACACTTTATGCCGGAAATGACATCAAAAACTATGCCGGACAGGTTATTGTGACAAAGGGTACAGCTCTTGAGACAGTAACTACAGGTGAGGACGGAAAGGCAAGCTACAGCGTGGATCTGCCAATCTCTAACGGATATTATATCCAAGAGACACAGGCACCATATGCGTATATCAGAAACAGTAAAGATGTTTACAGCTTCAATTTCAATGTATTACCTGAAACACAGGCAAAGGCATCATTCAGTCACACATTTGTAAATGACAGAACTACAGCAAAGATTCATATCTACAAGGTAGACAAGGAATCAGGTAAGGCAGCAGCCCAGGGAGATGCAAGCCTTGAAGGTGCAGTTTATGGTCTTTATGCAAGAAACGATATCGTGCATCCGGACGGAGCAACAGGAGTCGTATTCAAGGCAGGAGACCTTGTAGCAACACTTACAACAGATAAGAATGGCGAAGCAGAGGTCAATAACCTTTACCTTGGAAACTATTATGTGAAAGAAATCACTCCATCAGAGGGGTATCTCTTAGACAAAGAGGAGCATGATGTAGTATGCGACTATGAGGGAGACCTTGTAGCAGAGGTATCAAGAAGTACAACATCAGCAGAGCAGGTCATCAAGCAGCCATTCCAGCTTATCAAGGTATCTGACAATGGCGATGATACTGAAGCAGGCTTGTTGGCAGGTGCAGAGTTCACAGCATACTTAAAATCTTCTTTATCCGTAAAGGCAGATGGAAGTTATGACTATAATAAGGCTACTCCGGTAGTAATCGGGGAAAACGGAGCAACAACAATCACATCAGATGACAAGGGACATGCAGTTTCCATTGCAATTCCTTATGGAACCTATGTGGTAGTTGAGTCAAAGACTCCGCATAACATGAAGACAATCAAGCCATTTGAGGTAAAAATCAGCGAGAATCATCCTGACAAGCCTCAGACATGGAGAGTATTTCTTGACAGGGAGTTTACTGCAAAGCTTCGTGTAATCAAGAAGGATTCCGATACAAAGCAGACAGTACTTGTACCAAATGCAGAGTTTAAAATCTTCAATATTGATAAGAACGAATATGTGAAGCAGTACACAACTTATCCGTCAAAGGTAGAGCATACTTCATTCTTTACTGACGATGATGGAGATTTAATCTTACCTGAAGCACTTAAAATCGGTAACTACCGTATTGAGGAAGTATCTGCACCATACGGATATGTTGTAAATGATAAGTATGTCAACATCTCTGTTGATACTGATACAGCATTTGAGACAGATGGTGATACAAATGATGCAATCATTACTGTGGAATATTCCGATGCCCCTGCAGTCGGAGAGATGACTGTAGAAAAGAAGGGCGAGGTACTTGACGGATTTAAGGGTGGACTCCTTGCAAGCTCATATGAGAAAGAGTTTGTCTATAAGGAAGGCTCACTTGCCGGAGCAAAATTCAAAGTTTATGCTGCCGAGGATATTTACACAGCAGACAACCAGAAGGATGCAGACGGAAACCGCATTAAGTATTACAGCAAGGGAGACCTTGTGACAACTCTTACAACTGGCAAGGATGGAAAGGCAACAGCTAAGAAGCTTCCTCTTGGACAGTACAGAGTTGTGGAAGTGGAAGCTCCATACGGATATGTATTAAATCCGAATGAGCAGAAAGTGACATTCACATATGTGGATGATAAGACACCTGTTATCAAGGAAAGTCTTACTTTCTCAGATGACAGACAGAAGCTTGATATGTCAGTGACTAAGCTTGATGCAGAAGATAAGACACCGATTGCAGGTGCAGTATTTGGTCTTTATGCAGATGAGGATATCAAGAATGCTGATGGCAAGGTTATTATCGATAAAGGTACTCTTCTTGAGAAGGCAACATCTGATGAGAATGGAAAGATTGCTTTTGTTAAGGATTATCCATTTGCAAAATATGTTGCAAGGGAGCTTGTAAAGCCTGCCGGATATGTGACAAATGAGGAAGCAGTAAACTTTGATACAAAATATCAGGGACAGGATGTTAAGACTGCTGTATATAACAGCGAGTATAAAAACACACCTACAACCTTTGAGTTTACAAAGACAGATATCACAAGCGGTGCAGAGCTTACAGGTGCAACACTTACTGTACTTGATAAGGATGGAAATGTGGTAGACACATGGACATCTGATGCTAAGGAAGCACATGTGATCAAGAGACTTGTCGTAGGCGAGACTTATACACTTCGTGAAGAATTTGCTCCTTACGGATATCTTAAAGCAACAGATATTCAGTTTACAGTAGAGGACACTGGCAAAGTGCAGCATGTAGAGATGAAGGATGAAGTTCCTACAGGTTCCATCGTTATCAATAAGGACGGCGAATTTGTAACAGATACTACTCTTATGAAGGGTTACTGGTACGACTTTATCTTCAATTTCTTCAAGGACAGCCTTGCAGGAGTAACTTTTGATGTATATGCAAAAGAGAATATCGTAAGTGCTGACGGACTTGACACTGTATATCATAAGGCAGGAGACAAGGTGG
>ERZ791912.17-NODE-17-length-150965-cov-23.708230_pt1 | contig 150965 bp, 118 predicted proteins | sample MGYA00510141_ERZ791912 | MGnify/ENA primary metagenome ERZ791912 (study PRJEB30046, sample SAMN00792082) | human gut metagenome | study: EMG produced TPA metagenomics assembly of the A metagenome-wide association study of gut microbiota in type 2... | reverse complement strand
TTCCTACAGCTGTCTTGAAGAAGGAGCGTAGCGGGCTACGTGACTGATGAAAGGCTGTTGTAGGGGCAAAAGAATGCGGCAAGGCAATATTAAACTGGCTTATTCCTACATGGATAGTATAAACTAATCTTGAACACCTACTTATTACATTGTCCCACCAATGTTGTCTACCCGCGGCCGCAGTTCGTGCTACCTTCGGCCGCAGTTCGCGCTACCTTCGGCCGCGATTCGCGCTACTCGCGGCCGAAGGTAGATGATTTGTCATACTTTTAGGGGGAACCCGAAAGCGGATTGCCTTTAAAAGAAATGGAGCAAACTCGTGACTGAAAAAAAAGAAGCAGAAAAACAACTCCATGAATTTTTACGCTTGGAGAATGGGAAGAAAAAATATTCCCTACACAAATTTTCTAAGAATCTGAAGAAAGCGGCACGAAATTCAAATTCATCTTCGATGAGGACATATACAAAAAAATGTGGTATCTACATTGCTGTAAATACCACATAAATTTCTTTCGATTTCTTTATCTGAAATCTTTCTGCTTCGAACACAGATGAGTGACTCCTATAGGATTCAAACCTATAACCTTTTGATCCGTAGTCAAATGCTCTATTCAGTTGAGCTAAGGAGCCAATTGGCGGTGCGTACGGGACTCGAACCCGTGACCCCATGCGTGACAGGCATGTATTCTAACCAGCTAAACTAACGCACCATTGTATTCTCAATATTTATTATGTTTGCTATCTCTCTCGATTACGAGTGCAAAGGTACAACTTTTTTCTTACATACCAAATTATTCAACATCTTTTTTCTAAGATTTTTTGAAAAACATCTATATCCTCAAAGTCATCCCCCCTCTTGTGCCATTGAGGCAAACACGCAATACATTCATAGCCTAAGGACTTAAACATACTGTTTGCCAGCGCGTTATTTCGAGAAGAGACCAAGGCATAGAGCATTCTGATGCCGTAGAAACGTTGCGCATATTCTTCCAACAAAAAAATGGCTTTTTCTCCATACCCCTTCCCTCTTTTGTGGCGCAGCAAGGCGATACTGATTTCCGCACGCTGGTTTTTGGGTGAATAATTCACCAAATCCACAATGCCAATCGGAGCTGATGTTTGTCGCTCTACAATGATCAAGCGCAATTCCCGACACTGGTGGAGGTCTTGCGGCTGATTGGCGATGTACTGACGCAGGGCATAACGCGAATAGGGCGTTGTATCGTCACACACATCCCACAATGTGGCATCGTTTTCTATGGTGTAAAGGAGTTCCAAATCTTCTGGTTCGAGAGGACGAAGCAGAACGGGAGATGATGAAGTTGAAAAATCCATAAGCAGGTGGTCAGTATTATTTTATAAGTAATGGTGTATTTAGTAATGGTAAAAAAATAACTTGACAATGACTACTGCATTTTTGGCTATTCTTGCCAGCGAGCGCCACTCCTGCATGCACACTCATTCTTTGACTGGAGAGAGGACGTAAGAGCCTGTTATCATACGGCCCGTCTGCGGATTGTAGGTGCCAACAAAGTATTTATGGTTTGACTGCCTAAAATATTCCAATATATAGGTATAGGAGAAGCATGAGGTGTCGAAGATGACGTGTACACAGCCTTTGGGGATGTGCCATGCTATATCTTCAGCCGAAACACAGCTTTCATCACCTGGCATAACGGTCACATCTATGCCGTAGCTTTGTGCAAGATGCCGCATCTGCTTTCCGTTGGGGCCAACATAGAGTTGGGTTCCCAACTTGATTTCCTTTTCAGGGTGCAGAAAATGTTTCATCTGATGAAACATGCCGGACATCAGCGCCATCAATGCCTTTGCCAATATCGCCATCTTTATCGGGATGGAGAATATGGCGGCATAATGGTGGTAATATTTCTTGAAAAAGATGAGCATGGCTCCATAAAAGACATGGACGTAGCGAAAACTGCTTTTCTGCGTACTCTCGCCTTTGTAGTGGAGCATCGGGGTGGGCAGATAGTAATTCTTCATGCCGCCACGCAACATCCTGTATGAAAGATCAATATCTTCGCCATACATAAAAAACTGCTCGTCGAAACCGCCCAGTCTTTTGAGCGAGTCGTTTTTGAGCAGCATGAAGGCCCCTGAAACAATCTCGATTTCCGAAGGCTGCTCTTTATCGAGATAGCGCATATAATAACGCCCGAAAATCCGGGACTTCGGGAAGAGCGAAGCCAGACCAGACATTTTGCAAAAGGCAGTCCAGGGAGTGGGCAACCCGCGTCTGGACTCATTGGCGAAGAGACCGTTCGTTTGCAGCATCATCACGCCAAGCGCACCCAAATCTTCGTGGCTCTCAGCAAAAGCAAGACAGTCGGCCAAGGTGTTTTCTGCCAGCAACGTATCAGGATTAAGAAAAAGCACATATTTCCCTTTCGCGCGTTCCAACGCCTGATTATTGGCCCGCCCGAAACCGACATTGCGCACATTTTCTATGACATGAAGCGTTGGATATTCCCGATGCGGGAAGCGGTGGCGTATGTAGTTGACGCTCCCGTCTTTTGAGGCATTGTCCACGACAAAGACCTCATATTCGAAGTTTCCCTTCGACCCGTAAATTGAGAACAGACACTGCTCAAGAAAATAACGCACATTGTAGCTGACAATGATAATTGACAAATTCATTGGTGGTTCCTTACTTTGTAATGGTGCTCAAAGATGATCTTTACATTTAACACTGGTGCCTCACAAAAAAGCTGACACCTGCTGAATTTATATTTTGCCCTCCCCGGCGTTGTTTCTTTTGCTATTGTATTCTCCCACCGAAGGCCAGCAAAACACAGCGGCAATCATGACGATGAGAAGACAATATTTAATGGAGTCGGCATACGACGTGGCATAGTAGAGCGTAACATTGACCCACATAGCAACAGCGATGACGGCCAAGCGTGCGAAACTCCACTTCTTATATACGGCCCAAGCATGGGCATCGTCCGCACTGGTCAATTTCCGAACAAAGGCTTTGAACGCCAAAAGGCGCAACGCGAGATAAGTGCCGCCGATGGCCGTGAGAAACGACACCACACCGACGACATAGTCTGTATTGGGATCGTGAGAGAGGTATTCAACAGGCAAAAATCCCTCTTCAGAACACAGGGCTATCAAACCTGTTATAACCCATACGGCGATATAGGCCACACGCAATGACATTTTTCCTTCCATGTTTTCAATATTAATATTGCTTTTCACAGGAGCAGACACTCCTTATATATATGAGTAGGTAGTCAAAAAGAATATGTTTGCCCACCAATTTATTTTTCTCCCCACGCTGGTCTGGCAGTCGGTCTATATGGGCTTTCTGTCCATCAATGAACGGCCGAGCGTCACTTCGTCTGTATATTCAAGCTCATCTCCCACACTGACGCCACGCGCCAACACAGTGATTTTCACATCGAAAGCAGCCAAACGCCGCTGGATGTAGAAATTTGTGGTGTCGCCCTCCATGGTGGGATTCAACGCCAAAATCACTTCCTTCACCTCGCCTTCACCAACGCGCTCCACCAGAGAATTGAGTTCCAAATCAGCCGGACCGATGCCGTCAACAGGTGAAATCACGCCGCCAAGCACATGATAAAGACCGCGATATTGCCCAGTATTCTCTATCGAAAGCACGCCACGCACGTTCTCCACCACGCAGACCGTTGAATGGTCGCGCAAGGGATTGGAGCAGATGTCGCAAACATCGGTGTCCGAAATGTTGTGGCAAACGCTGCAATATTTCACCTCGTCGCGCAACTTGACCAGACTCTCGGCAAGACCATGAGTGGCGGCATTGTCCCTCGAAAGAAGAAACAGCACCAGCCTCAACGCGGTTCTGCGGCCGATGCCCGGCAATTTCGAAAATTCCGACACGGCATGTTCTAATAATTTGGATGGATATTGCTCTGTTGGCATGGATTTTATCGTAAAGGTGGAATGAAGCAACGACATCCCGCGGTTGGCGGAATTTGCGCCAAGAGGCCGCTATTGTGCTGCACGTCGTCGCAATTTGAAACGCAAATGTACGCAAAAGTCCTTGGAAAAAGCTATCTTTGCCACATAAAAAAAAGATACGTATGGAAATTAAATCAGCCGAATTTTTTATCAGCAACACCGATTACCGCAAATGTCCAACCAATTCTTTGCCGGAATTTGCCTTTATCGGACGAAGCAATGTGGGGAAAAGCAGCCTCATCAATATGCTGACAGGACGCAAGGCTTTGGCCATGACATCGTCAACTCCAGGAAAGACCATGCTCATCAACCATTTCCTCATCAACAAGGCCTGGCATCTGGTGGATCTTCCCGGATATGGCTACGCCAAACGCGGGAAGTCGGCTATGGAGGCCTTGAAGCGCCTTATCGAAAGCTATGTGATTTGCAGGGAACAACTGACTTGCCTGTTTGTCCTGATTGACAGCAGACTCAAACCGCAAAAAATCGACCTCAGCTTCATCAACTTTTTAGGGGAGCATGGTATCCCGTTTGCCATCGTGTTTACGAAGGTGGACAAACTGCGGGCTGGCGAGCGGAAGAAAAACATCCAGACATTCCTACAAACGCTTCAAGAACAATGGGAGGAGCTGCCGCCACACTTCGTGACAAGCAGCGAGAAGGGGGAAGGACGAAACGAACTGCTGGACTATATGGATTCCATCATCAAAGAGGTGTCGCAGCAAGAACAAACAGGCGATTGAAAGCTACATGCTCTGAACGTCCCATATACATAATCCACACCCCTTACTTTAAATACGCCCCAATCGGCAAATCCGTCTCATCAGTCATGTTTAAGCCCGAAAGAACAAAGGTCATCAAAACGCTTTTGGTTTCCTGCGCGCTCATCATCGCCGCGGGCTCTCTTTTCGTGTCCAACGCGCTCATTGCCGACTTGAAAAGCGAGGAACAAGCACGTGTGGGGGTGTGGGCCGAGGCCATGCAGTCGTTCATGCGGGCTGACGAAAATACAGACCTCAATTTGGTGTTGCGCATCATCAACAGCAACCACACCATTCCTGTCATTCTGCTGGACGAACAAAACCACGTTATCGACTACCGTAACATCACGTTCTCTGCCTCAACCGACACCACGGCCTATTTGGCCAGTGAAGCACGAGCCATGAGAGAAGGCGGACACAGTATGCAACTCAGCATCGACAACATGCCGGGACACTTTACGCTCTGCTATGGCGAAAGCACCATGCTGAAGCGACTGGCCGTTTACCCCTACATCCAGTTGGCTGTCGTGGGGCTTTTCTTTATATTGGCTGTCAGTATCCTGCTATCCTCAAAGAAATCTGAGCAAAACAAGGTATGGGTGGGACTTTCAAGGGAAACGGCCCACCAGCTTGGCACGCCGATTTCCTCCCTAATGGCATGGACGGAGGTATTGCAGGAGCTTTATCCTGAAGACGACACCATTGAATATCTGAAACAAGACGTTGAACGCCTGCAACTCATTGCCGACCGCTTCTCCAAAATCGGTTCTGCTCCCAAACTCGCACCGACCAACGTCAGTGACGCAATTTCAAGCGCCATCAAATATATGGCCAAAAGAACTTCGGGAAAGGCAAAAATCTCCTACCATCCTCCACAGGAAACCATGACGGCCAACCTCTGCCCTCCCCTGTTTGCATGGGTCATTGAGAACCTGTGTAAAAATGCCGTCGACGCCATGAGCGGCGTCGGCAGCATCAATATCACGGCATGGTCTTTTGAAAAACACATTGAAATCGACGTGACCGACACGGGAAAGGGTATACCAGCCTCACGCTTCAAATCGGTGTTCCGCCCTGGATACACCACCAAGCAAAGAGGCTGGGGACTGGGGCTTTCATTGGCAAAACGTATCATCGAACAATATCACAAAGGAAAAATCTTCGTCAAGCAGAGCGAAATCAACGTGGGCACAACATTCACAATCATACTTCCCAAACACCACCCAAAGCCTCCCGCCAAGTAGGCGGTTAAATTCTGATGACATATTTGCAACAAAATAATGATGCAATATTACCCAACAATTCAAAGAAAAATTTAACTTTGCAGACGGAATGTTTTTGGGCCGCAAGCCGAACCACCAAATAGGCAGGCACTCAGGACTGCCTGCCTATACAAACAATCCTTCATCCAATTTAATGTTATTAATTAATAATTAGACATTTGCTTTCATCAGCGGCTATCTATTGGTAATTGAAAGGAATGCTTCAACAAACACCCCCTCATGGATATCTTTTATCTTGTGGTTTTGCTGTTTCTCTTCGTTTTGGCAGTCTTCGACCTCTCCGTCGGAGTCGCAAATGATGCAGTAAACTTTCTGAGTCCTGCCGTCGGAGCAAAAGCGGCAAAGTTTAGAACGATTCTCATTGTGGCGGCCGTCGGCATCTTTGTCGGCGCAACAACGAGCAGCGGAATGATGGACATTGCAAGACACGGCATCTTCACCCCGAATTTCTATTCGTTTAATGATGTCATGTGCATATTCTTAGCGGTGGCAGCAACAGATGTCATCCTGATGGACATCTTCAACACGCTGGGCATGCCAACATCCACCACCGTCTCAATGGTGTTCGGACTTTTGGGAGGTAGCACGGCATTGGCAATGACCAAAATATGGGGCGGCCAATACACCTACGAGCAACTCATCAACACAGACAAAGCCCTGCAGGTCATCATTGCCATTTTCCTTTCGGTGGCCATCGCTTTTGTCTTCGGTTTGGTGGTGATGTGGCTCACGCGTATCATTTTCACTTTCAATTATAAGAAACACCTGAGATGGACCATTGCCCTGTTTGGAGGTGCTGGAGTGACTTCCATTTTCTACTTCCTCATCGTGAGCGGGCTTAAAGGCTCCAACTTGCTGAAGGACCTTGGAGTGGCTGACTGGATTGACCACAACCACGGTCTCCTTCTTTTATGCTGCTTCGGCATCTTCACAGTTCTGGCAGAAATTCTTCACCTGCTGAAGGTCAACATTTTCAAAATCATCGTGCTTTTCGGTACATTCTCCTTAGCAATGGCCTTTGCCGGAAACGACTTGGTAAACTTCATCGGTACGCCATTGGCTGGTTTGGAATCTTTCTTGGATTTCACACACAACGGCAACGGCGAAGCAGCCAAAAGCTACACGATGGGCGTTCTGGCTGGAGAATCTGCACTGCCCTATAAGCACCTGTTCTTGCTGGCGGCCGGCATCATCATGACCACCGCCGTGTGTACCTCAAAGAAGGCACACAAAGTGGTTCAAACAACGGTCAACCTCTCCCGGCAAGACGAGGGCGAAGAGGTGTTCAGTTCATCACGCATCGCCCGCAAGACGGTCAGAAGCGTATTGAACACCACCAATGCTATTTCCCGATATATCCCCAACAACGTCAAGTCGTGGATCAACACACGCTTCAATTCTGAAGAAGCCACGCTCGATGATGGTGTTGCCTTCGACCTCGTCCGGGCATCCGTCAACCTCGTATTAGCTGGTCTGCTCATCGTTGTCGGCACCACCCTGCAATTGCCGCTCTCAACAACCTACGTTGCCTTCATGGTGGCCATGGGTTCAAGTTTGGCCGACCGCGCATGGGGACGCGAAACAGCCGTTTACCGACTCACTGGCGTGATCACGGTTATCGGCGGATGGTTTATCACAGCCGGCGCCGCCTTCATCATGAGCTTCACAATTGCCACGCTCAACCATTTTGGCGGCTTCGTTGCCATGCTGATTCTGATTGGCATATTGGCTGCCGTGTTGATCAACAACAATAAGAAATTCAACAAGCAGCAGGAAGAAAATGTTGATACGCTCTTCCGCCAGCTGGTGCGTTGCCACGACAAGCAGCAAACATGGCAGCTCCTCATCAAGCATGTCAGCCAAACCCAAAGCGAACTGATTGATTTTGCCCAAAAAGCGCTCAACGGCATTGTCAACGGCATGATGAATGAGGATGTACGCTCGCTGCGCCAAGCAAGCCATGCCATCGAAGACGAAAAAGGCAAATGGAAACGCTACCGCCGTAAGGAAATCCTCGGTATGCGCAAAATCGACTACATGCTTGCGGTTGAAAAAAACACTTGGTTCCATCTGGGATGCAACAACTCCACGCAGATCATCTACTGCTTGAAGCGTATGCTTGAACCCGTCATGGAACACGTTGACAACAATTTCAACCCGTTGCCCGACAACTATAAATCAGAGCTTGACCCGTTGCTGAACGACGTATGCAATTATCTTGAGCGTACAAGGGGTATGATTTCAAGCGGCGATTTCAACACGGCAGACGAACTGCTCGTTGAAGGAAACGCTATAAAATCGCGCATCTCGCAAATTCGCCATCAGCAGCAAGACCGCATGCAGCGTGAAGACAGCAACATCAAGGTGTCGCTACTCTATCTCAACACGCTTCAGGAAATGCAGGAGCTTGTTTCCATGATGCGCCATCTCTTGCGAGCTTCCAAGCGCTTTCAGATTGGATAAATCCCAACCTGGAAACAGATAAACGGGCAACCATTTTAATAATGCCCTGCATTATTTACATATAAAAGGCCATGGCTGCGAGACGTAAATACGCAGTTATGGCCTTTATCCTTTAAACACAAAATTAGCAAGGTTGACCCCTCATTTCTAATCCAAAACAAGGAGTTCTGCGGCCAAAATAAAAAAATCGAGGCCTTTTTCTAAAAAAGTTGCTTGCAAATTTGGTTGGTATAAAAAAAATGCCTACCTTTGCATTGCTTTTGAAAACAAAGCCAACATGGTGCTTATAGTTCAGTTGGTTAGAGCGTCAGATTGTGGTTCTGAATGTCGTGGGTTCGAATCCCACTAAGCACCCAAAAGGAGATAACTTTTAAGAAGTTGTCTCCTTTTTGTTTATAGCATATACCCATCAAGCATACCATAATGTGGTACTGTTAGTACACACTTACCATATAGTGGAAGGCCGACGAAGCCACAACACTCTACTAACATTCATTGCACAAAACTATGACGGAACAAAAGATGTCCTTTAAAAGCTGGCTGGCACTATTAGGTTTGTCAGCCTCCGCATTTATTTTCAACACCTCTGAGTTTATTCCCATCGGCCTGCTGACACACATTGCCTCAGACTTCTCCATCACCGAGGCACATGCTGGAATGCTGATTTCCGTCTACGCTTGGGTGGTGATGCTGCTATCACTGCCACTGATGATTCTCGTTTCACGCATGGAAATGCGCCGCCTCATGCTCGGCCTGGTTGGATTATTTGCCGCCTTCCAAGTCATGTCCTCCCTTTCAAACAGCTACGGCATGCTGATGGTATCCAGAATAGGCGTTGCCTGCTCCCACTCCGTTTTTTGGGCCATTGTCTCCCCTATGGCCGCACGAATGGTTTCCGAGCGCCACCGCTCCATCGCACTGAGTCTCGTTGCAACAGGTTCATCCATTGCTATGGTATTCGGTATGCCCATCGGACGCGCCATCGGTCTGCATATAGGCTGGCGTATGACCTTTCTCAGCATCGGTATCACAGCGGCTTTGATCTTCATCTACATGTTTTTCACGCTTCCGATATTGCCAAGCCGAGGCCGTTTCTCTGTCAAGAAAGTACCTGCTTTGTTTAAAAACAAACCGTTGATGGGCATTTTCATACTCACCATATTCTTCGCCACGTCATACTACACGTGCTACAGTTATATCGAACCGTTTATGAAGGATATTGTTTTGATGCCCAACTCGCTCATCACAACAAGTCTGATGATATTTGGTTGCGCCGGCATCATCGGCAGTTTGTTGTTCTCAAAATTCTACGCTGAGCACCGCTACAAATTCAATACAACCATCTTTCTACTACTGACAAGTTGCATGCTACTGCTGCTTCCTCTCTCGTTTAGCGCCGCGGCTGTCATCGGTTTACTCGTCCTCTGGGGTATAGTGAGCACTGCATTCAATATTTCAATGCAATCGGAAATCATCAGCCACACCACGCAGGAATCGACATCCGTTGCCATGTCCATCTTCTCTGGCATTTTCAACTTCGGCATCGGCACAGGGGCTTTCATTGGCGGACAAGTGTGTACACATCTCTCAATTAGCAAAATCGGTATCGTCGGAGGAGCACTGAGCATCTTCGCCCTTGCATACTGGTGTCTATTCATTCAAAAATACTTAAAGAAGGCTTACCAAACCATTAAGAGCTGAATCAGAATACACGTATTGGCGTATAATACGGGATAAAATCCTTAAGATTCGGCGTCTCGAACAAAAAGGCGCCTCCTTGATACCCACAAAAAACGTAAAATGGAACGAGGTATGCAGGTTATTTTGTACTTTTGCTCTGAAATAAAAAATCACGCTTACTCAAGAACCCAAACATCAACAGAAAAGATGACCATCAAAAAAATCGTACTTATCTTTTGTGCGGCCATAACATGCCTCTGCGCCTGTAATGACGACGACACATACGCAGACCGCGTGAAACGCGAACGCAAGCAAATCCAAGCTTTCCTGAAAACTGGCGCACAAGTTATGTCAAGCGACTCTGCTGGCTATCTGCTGAACATACCAGGAAATATTGAAGTAATTTCTGAGAGCGATTTTTACGCTAACGACAGCACCACCGACGTTTCGAAAAACCAATATGTGCTCTTCGCTGGCTCTGGTGTCTATATGCAAATCGTGAGAAAGGGTACTGGTTCAAAAATCAAGAACGGTGAGACACTTACTATCTTGAACCGCTACACCGAATTTAATATCTCAACAGACACGCTACAGACCACCAATCGCGTACAGACTTACGCCGCAGCCCCCGATGCCATGAGCTGCACGAACACCAACGGATTATTTTCTGCCAGCTATACTTCTGGCGTGATGCTTACCACGTATAAAACGTCATCCGTCCCCACTGCATGGCTGATTCCATTGTCGTTCATCAACCTCGGACGCCAAGACACGCCTGATGGTGGAACAGCCCTCGTTCGCCTCATCGTTCCAAGCACACAAGGACAAAGCGATGCTTCCTACAACGTATATCCCTGCGCTTACGAGATCACCTATCAGCGCGGAAGATAAAAAGGTTCCTTAAAATAGCGCGCACAGAATGCAACAGACGCGCTATTTAAGGGGGATAAAACGAAACGTATAAAAGTGGAGTGAGAGAGAAATCGGGGAAAGCGTTGATTTACAAAGGGTTTGAGAATGATGGGCGAAATGAGAGGGAAAAACGAAACGTTACATTCGCTTTACATTTGCTTTACGTTTGGGCTCGATTTGAACGGTGTTTGAAGGGTATTGCTTTACATCGGAGTGGAGAATGTTAGGTTTTGGGCTGTCCTGACGGCTGTGTGGGGCATTTCGTGGGCTTCTGGGCGCGTATGGCTGCTCATGTGAGTGTTTTATCGTCTGGACATGGAAATGAACGCTGACGGGGCTTTAAACGGCCTGTTTGAGTGGTGGTTGAATGAGAGAGGGTGTAGTTGCGGTCATGCCTTTTATTTTGCTTGTTTCTTGCTTTTTATGCTTGTAAATACTTCCAAATAGTTATTATTTGGTATATTTGCAAGCGAAAACGAACATTTTGAGAAACAGAAAGGAACAGTTATGACAAAGGTTATACACGTGCATTTGATACATGGGCGGAAGAACTACTACTTCGGCTCAATATCGGCGATTTATGGGGTTTTGACAGAGGATGAGGTGGGTATAAAGAAAAGCTCGCTGCTGCACGCTGGACTGGCTGACGGAGGTGTTATTCTCAATAAAAAGGCTATGATCCGGCAGGGAGAGCTGATAAGAGGCCCCAGGACGGATAAAGAGAAGAAATAAGGATGGTTTAAACGGCTAAAACGTTGATATAACGGCATTTGAACGGCTTGAACACTGATTTGAACAGTGGTCAAGCCGTTTTTGTGTTTTGGAGGCTATTAAGATTGGTGAAAATGGGCGTTTTTCGGGTTTGGGGTGACACTTGGGGTGACGTTTGGTGTGACATGGAAAAAACGAAATGTTCAACTTGGTGTGACATTTGGTGTGACACTTTTAACATAGGAAACAAGGGATAGACCCCCTATATAACTCCGAATAAATTGTGATTGATGTCATTTTCGGGCGTTTAGGGGGTGGGGATAATCCCACGTTTTGGCACGTTCTAAACCTTTGCGGAATGTCGAGAACACCCTGTTTATCGGGGTTTTGGCTGCTTTGCTACCCTATTATACCTATGTATGTGCGTGCGCGACACGTTTTGCGGTGTGGAGCGTGTGCGTGATGCGTGTGACGTGAGTATCAGACGAGGCGGACGAGTCCGACGATGATGCTCAGGCTGCGTATGTCGTCGCGTGGGAGGAGGAAAGGGTGATGAACACTGCTGTTTTCCGACACGCATAGAATGCTGTCGGCATGATCTACGCTTTCCTGCACGCGTTTGACGAGTACCCCCTGGCTCGTTTCGAGGACATAGACGGTGCCCCATTGGAAGAAACGGATGTCTGTGATTTTGCGACAAGCGAGGAGGTCGCCACTATAATATAGCGGCACCATGGAGTCGCCAGACACCCGGATAAGGAAGTTTGCCCCTTTGTTCTCGAACTCCGGTATGACATAGCGCTCGCAGTCCTCCAGGCGTACACCACCGCCACTGTCGGCAGGAAAACCAGCGACTGCATCGAGCGGTATGAGTGGAATGCCCTCGCTGCTGCCATGGGGAACTTGGCGGGCTATCTCAATAGTGCGATTTGAAGTCGGCGCATTATTGTTTTCTGTTTCCTGAAGCATTGCTCCCTCACCAGTGAGCAGCCATGAGGAATCAACGCATCTACACTTTGCGTATATAAGTTCAGCGTCAAACGTATTACGAGCAATCCATGCACTTATTGTTTGGGCAGATACGCCCAAAAGCTTTGCAAATTGGGCTTTATTGCCTTTTGTATAATGCCTTATCAGCCCCTCTAACATCTTTGTTTTATCCATAATCTGCATATAAATCTACACTCTGTGGATAAAATTATCCCCAAAAGTTTTGTTAGTATCTACATTTTGTTTATCTTTGCAGCGTGTTTAAGAATAAACGCACGGCCAAAGATAGTGAAAAAGGCCGAGAATTACAAATTTTAGCAATTAAAGAATATGAACGATACAGAAATAAAGGAGTGGCAGACGCAGAGCGTGAAGCACAAGGTGGCAATGGTCCTGATGCTGGATGGTGTTAGTTTCAGCTACACCGAAGAGGATGGCATCGTATTTACAGCACCTGAATGTTATGTGGCGAGATTGGTAAGACGGCTGATGTCCTGCTACGGATGTAGCGTTAGGCCGAAGATAAACGAGGTAAAATGATTGCAGGATAACACGGAGCCCCTGGGTGCTGCACTGGATAGTCAGCCGCCGCACTGGATAGTCGGCAGGGGCGGCCTCGGATGACGGCGGGAAAGACCGCAGGAGTGGCAGGTTTGCCATGCGCTGGATAGCCATGTGGGGTTCGACTCCCCTACACTCCACGAACAAAAGTAATAACGAACTAAAAAACAGAGGACAATGAAAAGAGTGATAACAGTAACCCGCTCCCAGCGGGAGTTTTTGGCAAAGGCCTTCGGTGTGACGAAGGAGATGGTGAGCTACGCATTGAACTTTCACCCAGTGAAGGGCCAGAGCGACTTGGCAAAGAAGATACGCTGCCTTGCCGTTCAGCGTGGCGGTTTTGAGTTGGTGACGGCTCCTGCGAGCGAGGTGGTGCATGACGCAGACAACATGATGCGCCAACACTTCGAGAACGGCTGGATGTGGGAAGGCGACAAGAACACGGGCGTACTGGAGTTGAAGGACGAGAAAGGCGACGTGGTGGAACGCATCGAGCACGCCGGGTTTACAGACATCAAGACCGTGCAGGAGAAGGTGGAAGCCATGTGCTGCGCCACTATGTAAGGAGAGAACCGCAAGAAGGAAAATAAAGACAAAAGGAAATGGAGTACTACAACAAGATATTGTGCGTGACGTTTGCCGAGCTGACGGGCGGAAACGAGCCAGTCATCAAGGCGAGCACCTTGCGCCAGAATGTGTGCCGCTGCAACATAGCGTGTGCACGTCGTGGCGGCGGCGAGGGGACTCAGGCACTGTATGTGTGGAGCAGTATTCCGGAGAAGTACAGACGGCGGTTTGTGGCGACATACGGCGACCCAGAAGAAAAGATGCGAGAGGCTATGACGAAGGCGAGCATAAAGATAGATGCGAAGGCGCGTGAGTTTTACGAAGCCTACACCTATATGGACAAGGACGGGCAGGAGCGCCACCTGACGGAGAAGATGATAGAGGAATATACCATCAACGCCTCGGTGCTTGGTGAGCTGGAGAAGATGGCGGCAAGGCGCCAGGCCATCCGCAGCAGCCTGAACGCTCCGATGTCGGGTGCGTGGGACTTGATACTTGACAGTTCGGAACGTATGCGCGAGAGCTACGGTCACACGCTCCCGGGCACATTGGCGCGACTGAAGACGCGACTGAAGGCTTGGAAGTCCGATGGCTACCAGAGCGTGGTGAGCGGCAAGCTAGGCAACTCGTCGGCACTGAAGATAACCGGTGACTTTCTGAAACTGATTGTGGCTTTGAAGCGTAGCAAGGTGCCTGTGTACACCGACGCGCAGCTGTTTGAGAAGGCAAACGAGATAGCCGAGGAAAGAGGCTGGAAGCCGATAAGAAGCCTAAGCGGTATGAAGAAATGGCTGAACAGCCCTGCGGTGGAGCCTTTATGGTATGACGCCGTATATGGCGAGCAGGCTGCCCGTCAGCGTTACGGCAGAAAGCACAAGACGGCACTTCCGACACGCAGGGACACGCTGTGGTATGGTGACGGCACGAAGCTGAACCTTTACTATAGGGACGAGCAGGGCAAGGTGCGGACGACCCAGGTGTATGAAGTGATCGACGCTATGAGCGAGGTGCTTCTGGGCTACTGCATCAGCGACACAGAGGACTATGAGGCCCAATACCACGCCTACCGCATGGCAATCCAGAAGAGCGGACACAAGCCTTATGAGATTGTATATGACAACCAGGGCGGCCACAAGAAGCTGGACTCTGACGGTTTTATCGGGAAGATTTGCCGCGTACACAGACCGACACAGCCCTACAACGGTGAGTCGAAGACGATAGAGAGCGTGTTCGGACGGTTTCAGGCTCAGGTGCTGCACAAGGACTGGCGCTTCACGGGTCAGAACGTGACGGCGAAGAAGGCGTCGAGCCGCCCGAACGTGGAGTTTATCGAAGCCAACAAGGACAGTCTGTACACTCTGGAGGAGCTGAAAGATGCCTATGCCGCAGCCCGTAAGGAATGGAACGAGGGTGTGCACCCTGCCACCGGCGAGCGTAGGATAGACATGTATGAGAAGAGCGTGAACGAGGAAACCCAGGAAGTGACGCTGCACGACATGGTGGACATGTTCTGGGTGTTTACGAAACGCATGGCGACGTTCACGGACCAGGGCCTGCAGGTGACGATCAAAGGCGAGAAGCGGCAGTACGAAGTATGCTCATCGCCCGGCGTACCCGACCACGAGTGGCGAAGGAAGCACACCTACGAGCGTTTCATCGTAGCTTACGACCCTTACGACTTTGCAAGCATCAGACTCTATACAAAAGGCACAGACGGCTCGCTGCGTTTTGAGCGGACGGCAGAACCCTACATACTGATACACCGCGCCCTGCAAGACCAGCAGGGGACGGACGATGCGAAGTTTATCCGCCAGGAGCAGGAAGCCAACCTTCAGGACCGCATAGAGCGGACGGTGGCCGGACGGACGATAGCTGCCGAGCATGGCACGGACGCGGAGCAGCAGGGTCTGCACAGTCCGAAGCTGAAGGGCACGACGGCAGCCGTGCAGCGGCAGATAGACCACCGTATGGAGCGTTACTCGCAGCCTCCTGAGCAGTACCAGCTGGGAAGACACACGAAATCGCTGAGCCTTGACGACTGGCTGGACGTGATGGAGGGTGGTGATGATGGCGACACGCCGAGAATACCGCTTCCGATGGAGAAGAAGATAGCATCGAAACTATAAGAACGAAAATAAAGACCAAACGATATGAACGAGAAACAGAAAGAACAGATACGCGAGGCCCTGCGCCTCTATGTGATGAAATATCCGAGCCAAAACAAGGCAGCAGCCAGTCTGGACGGGACGAGTGCGGGCACGGTAAGCTCGGTGCTGAGCGGCAAGTGGGAGAACATCAGCGACGACATGTGGCGAAAGATAGCCTCGCAGGTGGGAACCGCCACCCCTGGTGCCTGGCAGATGGTGGAGACCACGGCAGCAAAGGAGATGGCCTATGCGATGACTGATGCCCAGGAATGGAAGAACGTGACCTGGGTGGTGGGCGAAGCCGGATGCGGCAAGACCACGGCAGCGCGGCTTTACGAGCGTGAGCACAGCGGTGCCTACTACGTTCTGTGCTCGGAAGACATGAAGCGCAGCGACTTTATCCGCGACATTGCGAAGAAGATAGGCTTGAGGACTGACGGCATGACGATAAGAGACATGCTTGACGCAATCATCGGCGCGCTGATACAGACGGAGAACCCTGTGCTGCTGTTCGATGAAGCTGACAAGCTGACGGAAAGGGTGTTCCACTACTTCATAGACCTGTATAACAGGCTTGAGGACAAATGCGGCATCGTGTTTTTCTCGACCTCTTATATCAAGCGCAGGATGAAGATGGGACTGCGTTATGACAAGAAAGGCTATAACGAGATACACTCCAGGATAGGACGCAAGTTCTTCGAGCTGGAGCAGACAAGTCCGAACGACGTTTATGCGATCTGCGTGGCGAACGGACTGACCGACCGGGGGAAGATAGCTGAGGTGGTGAAGGACGCCGAGCAGTATGACTTCGACCTGAGGAGGGTGAAGAAGGGTGTACACAGAGTGAAGCAGATGGATGCTTGAACGGTGTTCAAATAACATTCAAACGATATGAAAAGAGCGATAAGCGTGAGCGAGCTGCTTGCGATGAAGAAGCAGACCTACAAGCTGAGCGACGAGTGGCGCGAGGCGTTCGGCGAGCCTGAGCGGAACGGTGTGTGGTTCGTGTGGGGTCGAAGCGGAAGCGGCAAGACGAGTTTCGTGCTGAAGCTGTGCAAGGAACTATGCCGATTCGGGCGAGTGGCTTATGACAGTCTGGAGGAAGGTTCGAGCCTGACGATGAAGAACGCCTTTATACGAGCCGGGATGCAGGACGTGGCACGCCGAATGGTGCTGCTGGATGCCGAGAGCATGGAGGACCTTGACAAGCGGCTGTCGAAAAGGAAAAGCCCCGACACGGTGGTGATAGACTCCTACCAGTATACTGGCATGAGCTTTGAGGACTATCTGGCTTTCAAAGCCCGGCATCCGAACAAGCTGCTCGTCATCATCAGCCAAGCCGAGGGCACACGCCCGAAGGGGCGTACAGCGGTGAGCGTGATGTTTGATGCCTCGCTGAAGATATGGGTGGAGGGATATAGAGCCATATCGAAGGGGCGATATTTCGGGGATAAGGGCTACTACACCATCTGGGCGGAGCGAGCCGAAGAATACTGGACCAATAACGACAAGAAGCAATGAGCAAGGACATGAACGACTACCGGCAGGGTGACACGATATACATCCTGCTGAAGAAGATCCAGACGGAGAGCGTGATGGACGAATGGCTGGAGGGTAACTGGCAATGTGACCTAACGGTACACCGCAGCCAGAAGAACAAAGGGTGTGTGGTGCTGGAAACTACCGACCTGATGTTTGCGGCACGGATTATCCAGTGGCACACTTATGAGAGAGTAACATATAAGCGACCAAGCAACGAAAAACGATGAGCATGATGGACGATACGATAGAGCAAATAGTGAAGGCGGCAAAGGAAGCCGTGAAGTGCTACGGCGGTGACGACCAGTACATGATATTGGAAGAGGTGAGCCGCCGTCTGCAGGAAGAAGGCCACACCGCCCTTATGGTGGAATATTTAGGAGAGGAGGTGGTGAACGATGAGCAGTAAGCACCGAATGATATGGCTGACGCCACCCGTGTATGGCAGCAAGGAAGAACGGATTGAGAGCCGAGGATATACTTGCGAATACTGTCATGGTCAGGGCGGTTTTTTAGGTGACCGGAGCAGCCCGAACGATAGCGAATGGAAAATCTGCCCTGTGTGTGAGGGCAGCGGCAAGATGGACGCCGAAGTGACCATCAAGTGGAAACCCAACAAACGAGATAAAGCGAAATGAAGATTTTAGACAACATCAATGCGTGGCTGAGCGCTGAGCGCAAGGCCCGTAGAGCGAGAAAGGCGGCGAAGAAGGCAGCCGAGTTAGTGAGAGAGAGCGAAGCAATAGTTCAGGCGCGCGAGTTTAGCGGTGAGGTGTACGTGTGTTTCAACAACGTGCCTATACTGCCAGCCGACGGGCTGACCTGGGACGTGCCGACGACACTTGCCGTGGCGAGGGAGGCTTGGCTGAAATGGAAAGAAAAGGAGGCAGCGCATGAACCACGTCGATAACTACGGGAAGTTCTACAAGCTGCTGAAGCTTCTGCCAGGTGCGGACAAGGAGACCCTTGTGAGGCAGTTTACCAACGAGAGAACAGAGCACTTGCGCCAGATGACCGACAAGGAGTATGAACTGATGTGCAAGGAAATGGAGCGTGTGGCGGGCTACGACGAACGGCGTGCCGCTCTGCTGAAGGCAAAGCGCAAGGCGCGTAGCGGCGTGCTGCACCAGATGCAGCTGTGGGGTGTGAACACGGCAGACTGGAAAGCCGTGGACCGCTTCTGCGAGGACAAACGTATAGCGGGCAAGGCATTCCGCTTCCTGGACAGCGAGGAACTGGCGGCACTGAACACGAAACTGCGTGTCATGAACCGCAAGAAGAAAGAAAACGAGTAATGAACCCATAAAAAGAAAAGACAATGGAAACAAAGAATGAGACAGTGGACCCCTTGAAGGGTATGACGAAGGAACAGCGTGCCGAACTGTTAGCACGGCTGCAGACCGAGGCGAAGAACGACCGCATGGCGAAGCGCGAGAGCTACGAGGCTCTGCGCGGAGAGTTTATGCATGACGTTCTGGGCAGAGTGGAGAACCTGGAGAGCGAGGTTTCGGGCTTCAAGAAATGGCTTGACGACGAGGTGACAGCTTTCACGAAACTCATGCGCGAGTATGGCGCTGTGAAGAACGAGAGCCAGCAGAGCTACACGATCACAGACGGGGACTTCAAGCTGGAGGTGAAGTTTAACAAGGTGAAGGGCTTTGACGAGCGTGCAGACCTTGCAGCCGAGCGCCTTGTGGACTACCTGAAACGCTACATGGAGGCGAGCGAGAAGGGCGTGGAGGACCCGATGTACCAGATGGCGATGACGCTTCTGGAACGCAACAAGACGGGCGACCTGGACTACAAGAGCATCTCGAAGCTTTATGAGCTGGAGGACCGCTTTGACGAGGAGTATGCAGAAATCATGCGTCTGTTCAAGGAAGCCAATGTGGTTCAGGCCACGGCGACGAACTACTACTTCTCCAAGCGCAATCCGGAGAACGGCGTGTGGAGCCGCATAGAGCCGAGCTTCTGCAGGTTGTGATGATGTGCTGGGCCTTTTTGGGCCTTTTTGAGCCTTTGGAGGGCGCAAGATGAAGAAAGCCACCTAAATATGAGCGATTTAGGTGGCTTTTTGATTGCGGTTTAAGGGAAAAAGATTATTTTTGCAGACTATGAAAAAAGGAAGGAATAAAGAGCTGATTAAGCTGAGGGACGAGGCTCTGTACCGCCGTTACTATTACTGGACGGAGGTGCAGCGCCTACGTTTTGATGATGCCCTAAAGCTTCTTTCAGAACGTGAGTTCTTTATTTCGGAAGAGCGCATCATGAGCATCATCAGACGCAAGTGCAGGGATGGCGGTACGGTAAACGTGAAGCCCCTGCCGAAGGTGAAGGTGCCGAGACTGACGGCGAAGCAGCTGGAACTATTCCCGACGCTGTAGTTCCCGCGCCGAGTCATCGTGGATACGGAACGAGAACGTGTACTCATACGCCTTGATGCCGGCAGGGAGGGAATAGAAACGTGACTTGGTGCGGACGAGCGCGGTCATGGAATTATTCGGGCGGAAGCCCTGGAGGGCGGCATAGACACGGTTTGCCATTTGCAAACGTTCTGAGACCTTGGACTCGGTGCCGGAACCATAGTGAGTATCGTCGTAGCAATCGATGGCGAGCCGGACGGAGAAGAAGACCGTGCCACGCTGCGCGCCCCCTGCGAGATTATCCCAGTCGGCTTCGAGATTGCCGATAAGGACACAGGGGAAAGTGACGGGATAGGTCTCCTCTTCGAGCCCGGCTTCGAGTTGTCCGTAATCCTCATCGACGAGAGAAAGTTCAGGCATACGCTCGGAAATGCGCTGCATGAAAATAGGAAAAAGTTCTTCCATAATGTTTTATGCGTTTAAGATGTTGTGAATTTCGGTTGTAATTTTCTGTTGCACTTTATCCGATAGTTCGCGGCTATCGCCGATGAACTGCCGCTGCGGCATTCGGATATTGAGTTTTGTCTTTTTGGTGAGCGCGAGTGCCTTCCATCGGCTTGCCCTCGGATTTTCGGCGGCAGCAGCCATCCTCTTTTTCTTAGTTTTGCCCGATTTTGCACGCTTGATGCCCGCCTCCTTGTAGAACATCGTCCATGCAAACTTTCTCATCTTGTCGGTGACGGTAGGATGCGTGGAGCCGCCCCAATTGTGGAGCGGCGCATAGAGCACGTCGTTGGCAATGATGACGCTGGCATCGCCCGGTGTGTACTTGATGGAGGCAAAGAGGTGGTTGTGGCGTGAGAGCAGCGGTCCGTATTGACTGGCGGCAGATTTACCGCCCGACTGTTGGCGGCGCGTTTCGGGCCACCGTGTCAGCCCATTGTTGAGAAAGCCTTGCAGACGGAAGTTGTTCTGGAAATGGTCCTTTGCCATGCGCCCGATGAGGACAGGGAGGCGGCGGTGAATGAGTTGGCTCAGCTCACGCTGGTGCTCTTCGAGCTGTCGGATAAAATATTTGTCGTTCATAACGTGTCAGAATAAGAGGTAAAACACGAGTGCTGCGATGCTGCCACCGAGGAGAGTGCAGAGCCAGTCGAGCCAGTCCCAGAGGTTGCCGTAGAGACGGTCTTTGAGTTCGAGACACGATGCGGCGACGGCTGCGGCATATATGGCAGCATAGAAAGAACCGGCAGGTGCGGCGACGATGAAGCCCCCGATGAGATGCTTGTATCGGTTGGACGCTGCGAAAAAAGAGAAAAATTTGTTCATAACGCTTGTTTATTAAATTATTATTGTTATCTTTGCGGCAAGCTTCGAAAGAAGTTGCGTATGCTACGGCATGGCGCCTCGCAGGGGAATCCGAAAGGACTCCCCTGTTGTCATTTTATAAAGTCGCCATCAACGAGGAACGGTCTGACTTCACCGTTTTCGTATATCCACACTTCTTTTATTGCATTTGGTGATTGCCTTTGTCGTGCAATGATTTGTTTGCGAATAAATCTGTCAGCACATCCCTTTGTATTATTTATAACTATATGGTCGGATTGCTCCATTCCATGCGAGAGCATACGACCGACCTTCTTCTTACTCCACGGCTTGACAAAGCCCTCATACTCGTAGAATGTGCCATCGACGGAGAAGTCGGGGCATTTGTTCTCATATTTTGTACCGATGAGCGAACCATAAATTTGTTTGTATTCCTCGGACTTGCAGTGCAAACGCGGAGTCATACGCACCTTGTGTCCCATTTTTGCGAGCTGTAGGCAGATGCGTTTCATTTCCTTGTAGTCAGCTTTGTCCTTGTCGATGTCGGGATGCACATACAACTTGCCACCATTTTTGAATTTATGCTCCAACTTAAAACCGTCTGACGACATGCGTGAGATGCAGCCATTGATATATGGGCAGTTGTAGCAGTCCTTCGCACGATTGGTGAAGATACTGCTCAGCTTGTCCCTGAAGCCCGGTTTATAGAAGCCGCATGAACTGCATGACTTGGGGAAGTAGGGATGCGACTGCGAGAACGTGGCCTTGTCGATGCCAGGGTTGGAGTCGAGTCCCTGCTGCGGCGTGCTGTGCTTGTCGCCCATGGGCGCAGTGGTGGATGGCTCGTCGGTAGAAGAGAGCGAGCACTTGCAGTTCCATCGGTCGCCCGGCCGGTGTTCGTTCCAGAACGGGTCGTTGATGGGTCGGACCGTGTTCCAAAAGAGCTGGTGGTCGGCACCAGGATTGGGCGATGTGGATGGCATCCATTTGAGGTTAGGCATCACATCAGCCTCCCGGAGGAACTGCTGCCAGTCGGCAGCCTGATGTGCCCGAATGACCGCCGTGTCGTATTCGGTGCGCAGCCATGCCCCACACTGATGCGAGGCGATGGGCATGACATCGTTTGCCCACTGATTGAACGGCTTTAAATCACCATTTGAATCGGCGAGCAGTTTGAGCATATCCAACTGCATGCGATGCACCTTGAAGGCCGAGAACACCTCGTTGGAGTGTTGGAGTGCCTGGCGGAAATCCACATCTGGGTCGTGTGCGTCAGAAGCACCGATGCCCTCGGCTGTAGCCTCGTTGAACCGACGGAGGATGACGCGGAACAGTTCGGGCGAGAGGTCGGTGGGAGACTGCGCCTTGCCCCGACGGTAGATGTCGTGGAGAACCTGCGCGATGAAGTCGTCGGAGAACTCCATGGCAGCCGCCACATCGGCAGCCTTGGCCTGGTATAGGCTGTTTACTACCACTCTAAATCCGCCCCGACGTGTTGCGGGGCTTTGGCGAAAAAAGAGCGTAGCCAGTTTTTGAACGATTTTTTCTGTTTTGGGGACGGTTCGGGCGTGTTGCTACCCTTGCCCTCGGAGTCGTCGGGGTCGTCGTCATTATCGTCATCATCATCGTCAGTGGGGAACTGCTGACCAGAGAGGGAGGCAAGTGCCTCCTTTTTTTGTTGCTGCTCGGCTTTGAGCTGGTCGTAGTTGTCCGGCTTCTCGATGCCGAACTCCTCGTAGAGATATTCGTCGGAAACTGGGAGCTGGAAGTTGGAGCGTAGCTGCGTGAGGATGTTCATCTTGGTGGACGGGTCGATGTCCTTCTGCTCGGGGAAGCAGAACTTGCCGCCAGCGGTGTTGATGCCCATACGCTGGAAGATGTCCGTCATGTCGTAGTTGAGCACATCGAGGATGTAGCGACGGTCGGTCTGCGCCACGCGGTCCTCCACCTTCTTGTGGACGGTGCCGAGCGCCTGTGTGCCATTCTCGGAGGACTCAGTGGTGAGCGTGTTGCCGAGAATGAGCTTGGAAATCTCGTTATTGCAGCGCTCGCAAAGCCGCTCGTAGACATCCGCTGAGCCAGTCTTGTTGCCCGCCTCAACGAGGTTTAGCGTGGTGTCCTTGCCATGCACGAAAACTGCGAGCGAGCCGGCATTGTATGCATCGTCGATGGCCCGCTGTCGTGAGTCCTCGTCATCGGTCTCGTAAGTGTACTCCTGGATAGGCATGCCAAAGACCTCGGAGAACTGTGACCAGTCGCCAGTGGTGTTTCGCTTGTAGATGACCCATGGTGCAGCCTTGGCGAGGAGTCCGAGGTCAGAAGGCGATCCGATGAAAAGCAGATCGGGGTATTCGTCCCATGAGGTGCCGGTGATGTCGGTCTGATGTCGTAGTATGAGTCGGCGCACCGGGTCGGCGTGCTTTCTTGGGATGAGGTCGTAATCGACCCATTCGCCCTGGCGATAGAACTGGCAGAGGGAGAAGCCCCACATCTTTGCATCGATGATGTCGGTGACGAGTCGTGAGAACCATGGTGACTTAATCTGCTCGTTGACCGCCTCGTCGGGCTTGCCGTCTCTCCAGAACTCGATGTCGGCACATAGTACGGCATTGCGTCGCTTCTCGATGACGCAGGAGAGGTGTGTGTCCATGAGTATGTCAGCGTAAAGGTCGTAGAGTTTGTATCGTCGCGAGAAATCGACATCCTCTGCCGCCCGGACAGCCGAAGTGAAGTCGGCGATGTCGATGCCGAAGCGCTTTGGCTGCGTGAGCACAATGACATTGGGGCGCTGCTGTCCCTGCTGGGGAATGTTTCCGCCAATGGTGATTTTGCCCTTTGGGGCTTTGCTATACTTTCGTTTTGTCATAATCAGAATTTTTAATTGTCAGTTACCAGTGATTGACCCGTTTGGGGTCGCTTTTCAAGCGGAATGGCGCATGTGCTGCACGCACCTCCTCGGGCAGGAGCGGTGCCCCCTGGATGGAGATGTCCTCTGCAGCGACCGCCTTCATCCACTCGACTGCCCGGTCGTAGCGGTCCTTGCGCAGCTGCGAGAGTTTCTGCGGGTTGTGAATACAGAAGATGTGGTATACGGCGATGTCTATGACCATCATGAGTACGAGCTGGAGTCGGTCGGCCCCAGTGGCCGCGAAGATACGGTCGCAGTCGTATCGTTTGGAGAGATAGCACCTCATTTCGGCGATGGCCCGATCCTCACAAATCTCGATGACCGATTCGTCGGCTCTGGTGAGCGCATCGAGAATCTCTCGGTGAATGGAGGCATCGTAGTCGGAAAGTTGTACGAATTGGCTCATATATACATTGTTTAGAATTTATAATCTTCGTTTGTTGCGTGTGCGTATGTCGGCACGCGAGCGTGTGACGGGCGGTTCCGCCCGGTGTTGAATTTCGTCGATGATGCGATTGCCGCCCTCTACGGCATCAGGACCGTCGGCCGGATAGCGCAGGGAGAGGGTGAAGAGCGTGAACTGGTCGAGGAGCTCCTTCATGTGTGGATTGTCGCGTTCCGCCTCGTTGAGTATGAGATTACCGGCACGGTTCATGGGCTCCAGATTGGCCTCGATACGTGTTGCCTTGTCGGTCTTCTTCTCCTCGTCGCCTCGTATGTAGAGCTGTACGCCCTGCTCGCGTCGCACCTTGGCGACGAGCGGCTTAAATACCTGCTGAAAGAACGGGTCCTGAAGTTTGTTGTTCTCCATGTAGCAATAGACTGGAGCACGACCTCCGACAAATGCGAGCAGCTGCACATACCAGTCGATGAACTCGGCATTGAGCGCCTGAGCCAAAAACGTCTTTATGACGTACAGCTTGCCGGAGAGCTTGCCGAGGAGTGAGACCGTCTTGAACGACTTGCCTTTTTTGCCCTTGCCTTCGCCCGGAGCGGGGTCGCCGTAAGCCACGAGGAACTTGAACTTGGAGAGCGGCGGCACCTTTCCGAAAGCCATCTCGGAGAATATCTCGCCCTCTGAGATGGGGTTGTTGAAGTACTCGCCCTGCGCTGACTTCTTGGAAATCTTGGCGAGAACACGGTCGATGTGCTCCTCAGAGTTTTTCTCGGGCCATGTGGAGTGTCCGTCCTTGTCGCGGATATTAACGATGTCCCAATGGTCGGCCATTGCTCCAGCGCGTACGACACAGCAGTCCTTGGCGATGATGTTGCCGCAGAAGAGCACCAGTGTAGGCTCAGAGACAGAGCGCGTTGGGTAAAGCGCCTTCTCCCACCAGTCCCATCGTTTCTGTATGATGTCGGGATTGAGCGTGTCCTGGTCTGTGTCGAAGTCATCGACAATCAAGACATCCGGGCGGACGGCATCCTTTCTGGAGCCACGTGGTGACTGTCCAGCACCGAGTGCACGGAATGCCACGCCCTGCTTGGTGATGAACTCGTCCTCCGTCCATGAGCCGAGCGACTGCTGCTTTCCGTAGTAGGCGATGATGCGCCCGTTGGCCTCGAGGTTGGCCCGGAACGGGTCGAGCAGGCGGACGGCATTGTCGAATGAATTGGATGTGAGTATGACATTTCGTTTAAGCCCGGTGAGTGTGAGGTACATGATGCAGAACATGGCACAAGTGGACTTGGCGAGCTCTCGGCTCCATGAGATTACCTCGAACCACTCAGGATTGGAGAGAATGCGTCGTATGGCCCTTTTCTGAAAAGGTGCGAACTCATACTGTGCGAAGTTCGGGAAAAAGAATTTTATCCATTCGAGCGGTCGTGCTTCAAGCCATGCCCGGTGCTTCTGTATTTCGGCCTGTGACATGGATCTATCGACGGGCGTTGCGCGCGCGATGTTGTCCTTGAACTTTTCCCAGTTTTGCAGTGCTATACGGTCAGTCTGTTTCATACGCTGTTAGAGTTTGTCCTTGATGTAAGCGTCGAAAAGCGAGGTTAGCTCCTTTGCCTTGTCGAGGTCGGATGGCCGCATCCACTCGATGACATCAGTGAGCACAGCGATGCGGTCGGCGATGCCCACCTCTTGCTCGAGGTTGTGTATTGCCGCCGTAAGCTTGGCAATGGTGTCCGCCATCTTCGTGTCGGGGAATCTCTGCCCTTCTGGTTTTGTCTTTATCGCCTTGTCAATCTCTGCCAGCTGCCGGTAGAGACTCTGTGCCTGTTCGCGTCGTGTGAGCATGATGCCCACCTTCTGTTCCTCCCATTTGCCGGCTCGGCACCAGTTGGAGACCGTGACGCGTGACACTCCCACGCGGTCGGCAATCTCCTGCTGTGTGAGGTTTTCTCGGAGATAAAGCGTGCGAGCCCACTCTTTTTTCTGTGTATTGGTTAAATCTGCCATTGAAAAATCTGTTTATAATGTGAATAAATGCAGTGCAAAATTACCGTGAAAAGGAGTGAATCCGAGCGAGTGAAAAGCATGATGACAAGTTGTGGCGTTATGATGCCGCCATAACGTTTCATGATAAAACAGGGGGTATGGAATGAGGTTGGAAAGCCATTAACTTTGCAACCGCAACATGGGCAAACTGCCCGACAAAGAAGGAGACAATGAGCAAATATTTCAATATCAAGAAAGCGGCGAGCGTGAGCACCATCTACATGTATGGTGACATCGGCTACGAGGTGGCGAGCGGGCAGATAGCCTCTGAGCTGGCAACCTGCGCCGAGGAGAGCGAGCGTATAGACATCCGCATCAACTCTAACGGGGGCGACGTGTTCAGCGGTATAGCCATCTACAACGCCATCCGCCAGAGTGATGCCGACATACGTCTTTACGTGGACGGTGTGGCGGCGAGCATGGCGAGCGTGATAGCGCTGTGCGGCAAGCCAGTGGAGATGAGCCGGTATGCGCGTCTGATGCTTCACAGCGTGAGCGGCGGCTGCTACGGCAACAAGCAAGAGATGGCTAAGTGCATCGCGGAGATAGAGAGCCTGGAGGACAGTCTGGGCGAGATGTACGCCCAACGCATGGGCATGAGCAAAGAAGAAGTGAAAGCCCAATACTTTGACGGTACAGACCACTGGCTGACGGCGCAGGAGGCCCTGCAGATGGGTCTGATAGACGGCATTTATGATGCGGACCCCGTGGCTGAGGACAGCACTCCAGAGGAGATATACACGACATTCAACAACCGGCTCAGGAACGAGCCACAAAAAGCGAACGATATGACATTAGAAGAACTGAAGAAACAGGCGCAGTTTAAGGACTGCAAGAGTGATGAAGAAGTGGTGGCGAGGGCTCAGCACTATGCGACCCTTGCGGGCAAGGCACAGACCTTGGAGGACGAGAACAAGGAGCTGAAGACGAAGCTGAAGGGCTTTGAGGACAAAGCCGAGGCAGACGCAGAGGCTGAGCGCAAGGAACTGTTGGACGCAGCTGAGCAGGACGGCCGCATCAATGCTGAAAGCCGCCCGACCTTCGAGAATATTCTGAAGGGAAACATGGCCGAGGGCAAGAAGGTGCTTTCCGCGCTGACCCCGAAGCGCAAGGTGATGAACGACCTGCATGTGCAGCCCGGCGTGAGCGACGGACCATGGGAGCAGCGCCAGAAGCAGATCAGGGAAGCGCGCATGAAGCGCCAGTTCCAGTAAAGGACGAGAGACAGAAGAACCATAAAAAGGAAAACAAATGGCAATAGTAGTAAAGAACACGAACTACAACGGCGAGGTGCTGGAGCGCATCCTGACCGTTGCGACCACGGGCAACGAGCTTGTGGACAAGGGACTCATCATGGTGATTCCCGGTGTGGAAAAGAAAATCAGCGTGCCACGCCTAAAGGCGGGCAAGATGCTGCAGAAGCGCAAGGAAGACCCTCAGAAGAGCGATGCCCAGGGCGACTTCAATTACAGCGAGCAGACCTTGGAGCCCCACGACTTCATGGCGTTCACGGTGTTTAACCCACGAGCTTTTGAGCAGATATGGAGAAAGTGGCAGCCTAAGGGCAACCTGGTGTTTGCGGAACTTCCTCCCGAGGCCCAGAACGCTCTTCTGGAGGCGCTGTCGAAGCAGGTGCAGTTTGAGCTTGGCAACCTGTTTGTGAACGGCGAGTATGTGAGCGGCGGCACCGACGACCAGCTGATGGACGGCATATTGACGCAAGCAGCCAAGGCAAGCGACGTGATTGTGGTGAACCCTGAGGGCCCCACCTCGATGATAGACCGCTTGTATGCTGTGCGCAACGCCATCCCCAAGGCGATGCGCGAGAACCCGAACCTGCGCATTCTGATGAGCGTTGACGACTTTGACCAGTACGACAAGGAGCTGACAGAGCGCGAGCACAAGAACTCTAACGAGAGCGAGGTGAACAGCAAGCGCTTCAAGGGCATCGCCATCGAGACAGTGGCCGCCTGGCCTGACTCGCTCATCATGGCGACGCTGTGCTCGCCCGATGCGGACGGCAACTTCTTCGCTGCGGTGAACCTTCAGGACGACGAGAGCGTAATCCAGATAGACAAGCTGAGCAACCCATCGGAGCTGTACTTCTTCAAGCTGCTGATAAAGGCCGACACGAACGTTGGCTTCGGCGAGGAGATTGTGGTGATGGACTGGCGAAAGACCAAGAAGTTCAATTACGTGCCAGAGGGATAGAAACTGGGAACGGCGGAGTGCGTGGAACCGCCTCCGCCCAGGTAACAAATACAACTAAAATAAAAAAAAGATTATGGCAGAGAAAAAGACAGTGAGTGTGAAGGTCGTGGCAAAGTTTCGCGACAAGGAAGACCTGAGCGTGGTGCACGAGGCAGGCGAGGTGCTTGAATTTGAGCTGGATCGTGCCCATGACGTTGTGGACCGCGGTCTGGCAGAGTATGCTGACCCCATCGGCTAGGCTATGGCAAGGATGAAATATCTGGTGCTGCACTGCACAGCCACTCCAGAAGGCCGTGAGGTAAGCTCTAAAGAGATACGCCACTGGCACACTGACCCGGTGAAAAAGGGCGGCAGGGGCTGGAAGCAGGTGGGTTACACCGATTTGTTCCATCTGGACGGAACAGTGGAGCGCCTGGTGAAGAACAACGAGGATGCGGAGGTGGACCCCTGGGAGGTGACCAACGGTGCTGCGGGCTATAACTCGGTGAGCCGCCATGTGGTGTATGCCGGCGGTCTGGCAAAGGACGGCAAGACGGCCAAGGACACGCGCACGGCGGCACAGCTGAAGGCTATGACTGACTACGTGAGGAACTTTCATGAAAGGTTTCCACAGATCAAGATTGTGGGTCACCGTGACCTGCCAGGCGTGACTAAAGCCTGCCCGAGTTTTGACGTGAAGGCATGGTTGGAGAGCATCGGCATCAGGCAGTAAGGAGAGTGTGAAAACAGAGTAAATAACGAATAAAGAGAAAACAAGGATGGCGGACACAGTAATCATGCAAATCCTGCAGTGGGCTATACCCTCGGGCGGCATAGGTGCCGCCATCGCTTGGGTTGCGAACCGCAAGGTGAAGGAGGCCGAGACGGCGAAGAGCGTGCATGACACGTACAAGGTGATGTACGAAGACGTATCGACGCTGCTTGTGGAAACGCAGAAGAAATATGAAGAGACGACAAAGATCACTGAGAAACTGGTGGCTGAAAACAACCTCACGCGACGTGCTGTCAACCGTCTGTCGCGTGCCATTGAGGCTATTCAGCTATGTCCTCACAGGGCTGCTTGTCCTGTCAGTAGCGAGCTGCAGCTCGACGAGACAGACGGTGAGGTCGGAAAACAAAGTGTCGGCAAGCGCAGTGTTAAAGGACAGCGCAAGCGCCGCGACGAGCGTGATGAAGGCGTGGTGGACGGCGCCGGTGAAGGCGGACACGGCATTGCTGGAGATAGCGCTTGACTCCGGTCTGTGGCGACTGCCTGAAGGAGCGAGCTATGCTGCGAGCTCGGGCCGTGCGCACGTGAAGGCGAGTGTGAAGCAAAACGCGGGCGGCAAGCCTCCCACCCTGGTGATAGAGAGCGGCTGCGACAGTTTGGCGCGTCTGTGTGCGTATTATGAGGCGGAGAACGAGCGCCTGAGCGTGAAGAACGCGCACCTGCAGAACAGCGTTCAAACGGCGGCTAGAGAACGTTCGAAAGAGCGAGGGCTGTGGTGGGTGGACTGGTGTGTATTTATTGCAGGCGGAATAGTCTGCACGGTAATAACAATTTTAACAATGAAGATTTATGGAACACAGTGTTTTAGACGGAACTGACCTGATACTCTCTATGGGCGGCAATGCTTTGGGATTTTCCACTGGCTGTAAGGTTTCCACATCAGCGGAGACAGGCGAGCGTGTAACCAAGGAGGCATCGGGCGGCAAGTGGAAGGAGTCGTACATCAAGAGTTTCTCCGAACAGATTACCGCCGACGGCGTGGTGCTTACGGACGGCACGTCAGATGTGCCCTCGTATGACCAGGTAAAGGACCTTATGATGAAGGGCGAGCCAGTGGAGGCAGCATACAACCTCCGTGAGGGCGACAAGCGCACAGGCAAGTCCACCGGTGGCTACAAGGGCAAGTACCTTATCACCGCCCTTGACCTTGACGCACAGGCTGGCGACGATGCGAAATACTCGCTGACGCTCCAGAACTGCGGCAAGGTGGAGAAAGTGGGCACAGGTATAACCGATACCACCCAGTTACCAGAATAATAACAACATCGTGTATGAAAAAGACAAAAATCAAGGTTGGCGACAAGGAGTTCCCTTGCCGTGTGACCATGGGCGCAATGGTGCGCTTCAAGAATGAGAGTGGTAAGGACGTGAGCAAGCTGGAGAAAACCAATATCTCCGAGCTGGTACTGTTTGTTTACTGCTGCGTGAAAAGTGCGTGCAATGCAGACAAGGTGGAGTTTGACTACGACTTCCAGAGTTTTGCTGACCTTATGGAGCCCGACGCAGCGAACTCCTTCTACGAGGATATGGGCGGTGAAGAAAAAAAAACGACCAACCAGGCGGAAAAGAAGTAAGCGTCGAGGAACTGTTGGGTATGGCATTGGGGTGCATCGGGATGAGCAGAGAAGACTTTGAACGATGTACCCCGTTTGAGTTTTACAAGGCATGGGAGCGATGGGCGGAAGCCAAGCGTGATGCGGAGCGCAACGAGTGGGAACGCACAAGGGTGCTGGCGCTCTTTGCCATCCAGCCCTATGCAAAAAGCAATCTCCAAGCGCATGACGTTCTGCCGTTCCCTTGGGATGAAAAGCAGGAAGAAAAGCGTGAGGAAGTGAGCAAGGACGAGTTTAATGCACGCTTTGAGGCAGCCAAGAAACGTTACGGACTGAAATAAGAAAAGACAATGACAATGGCAAAAGCAGTAGAATTTAGAATAAACATCAAGAGCGAGGACGGTGGTGTCCTGAAACGTCTGACAGTGGAAGCCGACGGTCTTGACGACATACTCTCCGAGGTGGGGAATACCGCTGTGGCCACTGGCAACAGACTGCGCGAGATGGCAGACAAGAGCCTCGTGTTCGAGACTGCCGTCCGCTCGATCCGTGACCTCAGCGACATGGTGGGCGGACTTGCCGAACCTTTCGACAGTTTTGAGACCGCCATGCGCAGTGCCAACACCATGGCAGGAAAGAGTGGGGACGAGTTTGAAGCACTGACTGGTCAGATAACGGAACTGAGCAAGACCATACCGCTTGCGCGTGAGGAACTTGCCAACGGCTTATACCAGGTTATATCCAATGGCGTGCCCGAGGATAACTGGATAGAGTTCCTCAACAAGTCGAGCCGTAGTGCGGTTGGTGGTATTGCGGACTTGGGAGAGACGGTGACCGTTACTTCCACGCTCATCAAGAACTATGGTCTGGAATGGGATCAGGCAGGAAACATCCAAGACAAGATACAGATGACGGCCAAGAATGGTGTGACCAGCTTTGAGCAGTTGGCGCAGGCATTGCCCCGTGTGAGTGGTAGTGCATCTCAGCTTGGTGTCTCCATGGACGAACTGATGGCAGTGTTCGCCACTACAACGGGTGTGACTGGTGACACGGCTGAAGTATCCACTCAGTTGGCTGCCGTGCTCAACTCACTTATCAAGCCTTCTGCTGAGGCAACTAAAGCTGCCAACGAGATGGGCATCGGTTTTAATGCAGCCAGTATTCAGGCTGCTGGTGGTTTAGAGAACTTCCTGCTCGGTTTGGATGCAAGCATACAGGAGTATTCGGCAAAGACCGGACAGTTGAGTCAAACCATTTACGGACAGTTGTTCGGCAGTGCTGAAGCAATGCGACTACTCGGTTCGCTGACTGGCGAACAAAAGGAAAAGTTTTCGCAGAACATTGGAGCGATGGCAAACTCCGCAGGAGAGATAGACGCAGCCTTCGACAATATGGCATCTACGGGAGAGAGCCTACGTCAGACGCTCGCTAACCAGATGCACGCCATGATGGATTGGGCTGGCTCAATAGCCAGTACTTCCGCACCTTATGTGGAATGGATAGCTAATAGCGGCATCGCCCTCATGAGTATGGTGCAGCTCAGCGGCGGCATCAAAACTGTGGTGGCAGGACTGAAAGCTGTGAAGGTGGCCACGCTTGCGCAAGCAGCTGCAGCAAAGGTGGTGGCTGTCGCATCCAACATTTGGAAGGTGGCACAGATTGCCCTGAATTTTGTGCTCAGTGCCAACCCCATCGGTATTGTCGTGATGGCTATAGCGGCACTTGTGGGTGCATTGATAGCGGCGTACAATAACTGTGAGACCTTTCGCAATATCTGTGATGCTGTATGGGCAGCGGTGAAGAAAATTGCATCAGCCGTATGGGACTTTCTTGTCAAGGCATTCGAAAAAGCGAGTGCCGTGATAAAGAAGGCATGGGAATGGGTGAAGAAGTTCTTCGGCATAAAGGACGAGACCACAGCAAGGCAGACGGCAGATTTGGAGAAAAACACAAAGGCCACGCAAGCGAACACCAAGGCAAAGACTGCGAACGCCCAGACCGCCTTGAAGAACAATAAGAAACAGAACGCCCCCTCAACAGACAGCGGAAACGGCAGTGGTAAATCGGGGAATCAGGACAAATACAGCGGAAAGAAGCTTATCGCCAATGCCACGAGTTATAAGGAACTTGGAAATAACATTCAGTACTACCAGAACAAACTGGAAACTGCCAACGGAACGGACACCAAGACCATTGCGCTCTACGCAAAGAAAATCGCAGCCCTGCAAAAACAGCAGGATGCGATAACGCAGTTGCAGGAGGCAGCAAGCCGACCCGCCGAACTGAACACCCTGAAGGACATCGATGCAGAAATCACTTATCAACAGGGATTGAGGGAGAAAGCCTCTGCCGATGAACTTGCAGTAATCGATGCTGAAATACAGCGTTTGAATGACCTTAAAACGGCGTTTGAACGCAGTTCGCATGTTGATGTCGGTTTAGACAAGATACAGACATACCGCCAGCTTGAAAAAGAGCTGCAGTATTATACAGACTTGTTGAAAACCGCTACAGAGACAGAGCGCATCGAGATACAGAAGCAGATAAATGCCCTTAACGACCTGAAGAAGAAATGGGACGATACTCTTGATGAACTGAAGAAGCCGGAGGACATCTCCCGACTGAACACCATCCGTTCGCTGGATGATGCCATCAGCTACTACCAGACCAAGCAGAAGAACGCCAACGCATCGGAGATTGACGACATACAGCGCACGGTGTTGGAACTGGAGAAGAAACGCGATGCCATGAAGCAACTCACGCGCATTCCCGAAATGGAGGAAGAAGTGGCGAAGCTCGACAGTATGGAGGGCAAGACGCTGACCCTCGAACTGAAAACCATTGGGCTTGATGGTGTAAAGAAACGCATCAAGGAACTCCAGGATATGTTGGCTGACACGAAAAGTCCTATGGACGAGTCGCAGCGAGCCTCCATACAGAAGCTCATCGGCAGTTATGAGGATTACGAGAAGCGCATCCGCAAAAGCAACGTCACGTTAGGTAAGTCGTGGAGCACGGTCAAGGGTGTGGGCAATGGTGTCACCTCGCTCACCGATGCGCTGCAAGGCAACCGTGACGCATGGTCCACGATTACTGGCGTCGTCGATGCTGCCATTCAGATATATGAGGGCATCAACGGCATCATTTCAATTATTCAGGCCTTGACCGCCGTAACAGGTGTCTCCAACACTGTGACCGCTGCAAGTGGAGTGGCAGCGACCACAGCTGCTACGGCAAAAGTAGCGGCAGCCCCTGAAGAGGTGGCGGCATCGGTAGCTACGATGGCGGCAGTAAAGGCAGAGGCGATGGCGTACCGCGAACTTGCCGCTTCAGAGTTTATGGCTGCACACGCTTACATTCCGTTTGCTGGTGCTGGCATCGCAGCTGGATTTATAGCCATGATGCAAGGGCTTGTTGCTTCGGTTGCCGTGACACCATTCGCCAACGGCGGTATTGTGTATGGCCCGACCTTGGCGCTGATGGGCGAGTATGCTGGAGCGAAAAGCAACCCAGAGGTGATAGCACCGCTGAACAAATTGAAGTCGCTTATCGGTAATAATGGCGGCGGAGGTGGCGGTGTGTACGAGCTGAAGGTTAAAGGCAGAGACCTTGTGGCGGTGCTTGCCAACGAGACGAGAATAAACAGAAAAGGAACGAACATCAAAATATAAGAAGTATGTATCTGCACGGACATTTTTACAACCAAAGGGAAGAGCGCATCGAGGTGCATATACTGACTGGTGGTGACCGTACTAAGGAAACTGTCATTGGTGAGAAGAATGGTGAACTGTCGTTTACTGATGATCCAGTGGAACTGACGAGTCAGGTGAACGATACGTTTGACCACTTGCTCTGCCAGCAGGCTACTGTACGCCTTCTGGCGCGGAACTTCGTGCCGGACTTCTTTTGTGCCTCATGCCGTGACGCTGTGGTGAATATCTATCGTGAGGGGAAATGTCTCTTTGCCGGATTTATCGAACCGCAGAGCTATTCGCAGGGCTACAACGAGGAGTTTGACGAGATAGAGTTGAGCTGCATCGATGCGCTGACGGCATTGCAATATGCTAAATATCGTGATGTCGGCTCGCTCGGTGTACTGTATAATGTAGTAAAGGCGGAGGCGGAACAGCGCACATTCTTGGCGATGCTGAAAGAGATATTGGGCGGAGTGACGGCTGAGCTTGACATCGTGGGTGGTAATGCCATGCGCTACCTATACGATGGGAGTAAGGCTGTGGATGATTTGGCTGGTAACCATTATGCGATATTCGGGCAGCTGACGGTGAGCGAGTTGCTTTTTCTTGGTGATGAGGAGGATGATGTATGGCAGCAGGATGAGGTGTTGGAGGAGATACTGAAGTACCTGAACCTCCACATCGTGCAGGATGGGTTCACGTTTTATCTGTTCTCCTGGGAGAGCGTGAAGGGCGACGAACGCATATACTGGCGAGATTTGCTGACTGGCGCAAGCGTGACGACGGCCCGGCAGACAACAGACATCGTGACAGGTTTGGTGACAGACACGGATACGACGATAAGCGTAGGGGAGGTGTACAATAAAATTATGCTGACTGCCAAGGTGGAGAGTATGGAGAGTGTGATAGAGAGTCCGCTTGACAACGATCTTCTGAAAAGTCCCTTCAGCAACAAGCAGAAGTACATGACGGAATACAGCAGTGATGGTGAGGGTTCGAAAGCAATAAATGCCTTTGACGCAATGACTCACGGACAGGAAACCTCCTATAGTGGTGGTTGTGTAACTGACTGGTATGTGCAGATGATGAACAACAGTCAGTGGCTGTTCCCAAAGAGCGGGAGCGGTAACCTGATGGAGGAATACTGTAGTGAGGGGCGAAACCAACATATACTGCCGAACTGGTTGGCGAAGAACCAGGGTGCTGCCATCATGGCACTTGGTAAGGTGGAGAAGAAAACGGACGGAAAGGACAACTCCCCGACATCGAAAGTGGAAATGACGAACTACCTGGTAGTGAGTGTGAACGGCAACTGTGATGACAAGGAGGCAACTACCTATCCTAATACCAACTCGCTAAAGGCAGGCATACCGAGGGCAGTGTATAACGGTAGCATGACTGGTGGTGTCTTTTCCCCTACAGACGAGGGCACGACGAACTACATCGTGTTGAGCGGAAAACTGGTGCTGAACCCTGTGATGGCATTGACGGACACCTACAAAGCGATATACAACTATGACGGTGGAATATGGGGAAACAACCCACTGTTTTCAGGTATCAAAAAATGGTTGGGCATGACGGTACCGAGCCGAAACAACGGTGACGGGCGATACTACACGCAGCAGTGGTGGAAGGCAGCATTGCCTAATGAGACAGTGGCATGGGATATGGAAACGGCGCACGGCTTTGTTCCGTTTACGGATACCGGGCCTCAGTTGTATGAGTTCAAGTATAGTGCCATCGGAGACGGCAGCGACCATATATCAAAGGTGGGTGTACTGGCATGTATGCTGATCATAGGGGATAAGTGTGTGGTGGAAAAAGGCACAGAAGGACAGGTGACGGACTTCGAGTGGCGGAAGTACAAGACGCTGGAGGAGTGTTCCAATGAGGACGAATACTACCAGCAGTGTTTTACGATAGGTTTTGACCCGAAAATCGGTGACAAGATAGTTGGTACCAAGTTCGATTTGCAAAACAACGTGAACTATGAGCTCGGCATCGATGCAGAGGGTATAGCGATACCAATCAAGAAGGCAGATAAAGTGAGCGGTAGGGTTAAGTTTATGATCCTGGGACCAGTGAACGCATTGTGGGACGTGGTGACGAGACGGCACAAGACGTGGTTCAGACACACGAAATGGAACAGTACAACGATACCACTGCTGGCACACGTGAGCAGCATCATGGTGGAGCAGTTTGAAGTGAAGATATATAGCGACAACGGACTGGTGAACAATACTGGTGATAACGACCTCGTTTACATGAGCGACACAAAGGAGAGTTTTGTGAACGTGAAGGATGACATCGAAATGAAGATAAACTCAGCACTGACAGCTGCGGAGTGCCAGGCTTTGGACGTGACGGACAGCGTGAAGATGAGCACCCCATTGAACACGCTGACAGGAGAGGGATTGTTGGCGGTATATGACTATTCGAGGGGTATGAGCGCTAAGCCTGAGCAGTTGTATGTGGACTACTATTACAAAGAGTGGCATGCACCAAGGGTTGTTATGACGCAGAAGTTGACGGATACAGATGGTGGCATCGTGAGTTTGTTCGCTCACTATCGCCATCCCATGATGGATAAAACCTTCTTCGTGCAGGGCATCAGTCGCAACCTTGAGGAAGGATATGCAGAAATGACACTTAAGGAGATTGAGCAATGATAGACATCAAGGTAATAAAGAAACCAAAGAACGAGGGCAGTACGTCGGCACTGAGAACGAGCGGCACCGCTTACGGTGGCATGGCAGTGAAGGAGGCTGCGCATGCGGCCAAGGCAGACATCGCAGAACTGGCGAAGAATGCTACCCATGCCAAGGGCAGTGATCATGCGCTGGAAGCAGACCACTCGAAAGATGCCGACCATGCTGTGAACGCAGATGAGTCGAAACATGCTCTGGAGGCAGACCACGCCAAGGAAGCTGATAATGCAGACAAGTGGGATTACCGTGAGTTTGACGACTATCTGAATCAGCCAGTGAGAAAGACAGATGGTGTAACCTTTGACTCCGTGACCTCGGACAGCATAAGGAGCGCTGGGCAGTTTGTGGACGGACTGCTGGGCGCAGGGTTTCAACTGTGGAAAGGTGAGGATGGGCGCACCTACCTGACGGTGGATAAACTGACGGTGAGACAGACGATGGCCGTGATGGAACTGCTCATCGAGAAGGTGAGGAGCGTTGGCGGTCAGATATGTGTGAGTGCGGCCAATGGACGTATCAAGACCGTGGAGGAATCGGGCGAGCACTATCTTATCACCTTCGAGCAGGAGAATATGTTTGTACTGCACGACCTGGTGCGCTGTCAGACATTCACGGGCAAGGACCTGCGGAGTTACTGGGTAGAAGTGGCCGATGTTACGGAGGCCGGTATCGTGGTGGCGAAGGAGGAGTTCGAGGGCGTGGAACCGAAGGAGGGTGATGAGTGTGTGCTGATGGGCAACACGGTGAACACCGATCGCCAGAACATTGTGCTCATATCGGCAACCGAGGACGGGCAGCCGAGAGTGGACGTGATGGATGGCGTGAGTGGCAAGACCATCGACAACGCTTTGCGTGCACGCCTCGGCAACCTGGACGGCATCAAGGACGATAAGTTCCCGGCAGACCGCCAGCCGAAGGGCAACGGCCTGTATGCGGACAACGCCTTTCTGAAAGGCACCTTCGTACTGGAGACCGGCGAGGACGTGAAGACCCGCTTCGAGATAACGGAGGGTAAGGTGCAGAGCGCGATCGACAGCGTGAGGAACGATTTCCTAAGCGAAAAGGGCTATCTGAACAACCCGACGTTTGCATCGGGCCTGGAGAAATGGAACTCGGAGAATGAGACGGTGTTCTTTCTCGTCGGCAACAAATGGGTGTGGGCCAACGGCGCAGCACTATCGAAAAAGGGTGACGGCGCGAGCGTGGTGACAGACATGGGACGCAAGGTTGTGCGGATACGCAGCAAGTATATCCGACAGAAGCATGAGAACCTGCGGTTTGTGCCGACCTTTCCGACCGAAAGCGACGGGAAGAAGGAAGCCCTGCCAGTGTATCTGAGTTTCTTTTATCGCTGCGCAAAGGGCGGCACGCTGAAGATAGGTTTTGAGAATGTTGACAAGACGGGCTTTGCGGACTTCAACAGTATGGAGGTGAGCGAGGAAATCGCAGCTACCGACGGCTATGTGCAGTACACCTGCAGCGGGCTGTGGAACGGCACGGGCGACTTCAAGCTGGCGTTTGACGGCGACATCTACCTGTATATGCTGGTGCTGAGCACGGACAAGATAGAGGCACTGACGTACAAGTACAAGACGCTGTTCGAGCAGAGCGAGCGGCTGGTAAAGATAGCGGCACTGAACTTTGACAAGGACGGCAAGGTGTTGGAGGGTTCAGAGATTATAACGACAGCAAAATACAACGCACTCATCTCGGAGCGGTTTGACGAGCACGGCGCGCTGAAGAATACGGCGGGACTGATAACGGCAACGGACTGGGCAACATGGCTCAACAGCTATGCCGGGGACATGGAGAAGAAACTGGACATTGAGGCGTTTGCCGGGATGTTTGCCTCGGCCGTGGAGGAGAGCACGGACATCGTGAAACGAGCGGAGGTGTCGGCATTCGTGACCAAGGACGAGAACGGCAAGCTGGAGAGTGGCGTGAGGATAAGCGCAGACCAGATAACCCTGGAAGGCGCAGTGACGATGAACGAATATTTCAAGGTGAACGCAGACGGCAGCCTTGACGTGAAGTCTGCAAGGATGAAGGACGCAGAGGTGACGGGAGTGATCCATGCGAACCTGCTGTATTCGAGCACCAAGGTAAACGCACCGAACGAATACCAGATAGACCCAGAGGCTGAGCCGTGCAACATGTTCTTTTGGGAGTTTGACGCGATAGAAGGCTCGTGGGATGCCACGGAGGCCCCTTACTCGCACTGGATATACCTGCCAGACGCGACGGCATACGACGGACTGGAGCTGAGCTTCTTCTGGGACAGACCAGTGGGCAAGAAGCTGAAGTACCTGTATGTGTCCGCCATCAACGGACAGAAGATAATATTCGAGGCCAACCCCTACTACTTGATGAAAACATCGGACGGAAGCGTTATTGATGTGAGGCGGTTCGGCGGGTGCAGCAAGAGCGACACACGGATATACTGCTTGTGGAACACCTACACGACGCTGAAGGCGATAGCGGGGAACTGGTATATCATAGAAGGAACAACGAATGAGGAATGATGTATGAAAAAGATAGACTTTAAGCATTTCAAAATTTACACGACCGTGAGCCGGAAGGCGGCGCAGACGGTGGACGCGAGGGAGACGTTTGCGGACTTGATATACAAGAACGTGAACGGCATTAAGGCACATGCCCTTGCCCTGAAGATATACGGAAGCGAGGGCACGGCATACTATACCGACGACGAGGTGCGGCTGATGCGCATGGTGGTAGAGCGGCTGTGCGTGCCGGGCTTCATCGACGGACTGAATGAACAACTGAACAATAACAACAAAACCAAATAATTATGGCACTGACAGAAGAAGAGAAAAAGGAACTGGTCCAGGATGTGGTGAATCAGATAAAGACTGACAGCCAGAGTGTGGACGAGCTGGAAGCTGTGAGCACGCTGGACGGTGTGGTGAGCCTCCCGGCTATGAGAGGCAAGACGGTGGTGAGCGCCCCGTTGAAACTGCTGTCTAAACCAGCGGAGGATGCAGCTGCTGTCGCCAAGGCTTCTGCTGCTGTGGCTGACACATCGGCAAAGAAAGCAGATACGGCAACAGCGACAGCGAAGACAGCGGTCCAAACCGCCAACGATGCGGCAAGCAAGGCCACTGATGCCGCCCAGAAGACCAACGCCGCTGTGGCAAAGGCAGAGAGCGTGGAAGCGGAGTACAAGGACACGGCTCTGGCTGCGAGGAACGGCGCGACGGCGCGGTTTGACGGGCTGGTGGAAGGCGTGGAGGTACTGCTTGTATCGTATCCGCAGATAGACGGTGTGTACTATGACACGGTGAACAAAGCCTTTCGCGGAAAGAAGGGTGACGGATACTGCAACAACTGGCCAGGCGCAGACATGTATATGAACAATGTGCGCACGGAAGTACTGAAGGACAAGGCGTATGTGTGCGGTGGCGTGGTGTATGTGTGGAGCGATGAGGAAGATAACCTGGTGGAGATAAGCGGAAGCGGCGGTGGCAACACCTATAACGTGACGGAGCAGGTTCCGCTGGAGAGCGGATACTATACGCTTGAGACCGCCATAGCAGCCGTGGAAGGAAAGGCCCGTGCGAAGGGACGCTGCATCACCTACGAGACGGCACAGGGCAAATGGGAGACCAAACAGTTCAAGGGCACGAACATCGAGAGCTGGGAGCAGGCGGCGAGCTGGGAGGACTTCGGCGGCGACGGCACGGTGAAGAGCGTGACGCTGAACGGCAAGAAGCTGGAGCCGGGCGTGGACGGCAACGTCGCCATCACCATCAGCGAGACGGAGGTGGACGAGAGCCTGAACGCGAGCTCGACGAACCCGGTGCAGAACGCTGCCGTGACGGCAAAGCTGATGGAGATAGAGGCGAGTACCGTTTTGGGGATGAATGCAGAAGTGAGTGACGACGGCAGCAGCGTGCGCCTGGCACTGACCAACAAGAGCGGTGCGGAGATAGCGTCTGCGGACATTCCGGCAGGAAGCGGGGGTGGAGGCGGTGACGCTTCGACCACGAAGATCGTGCTGGATGCTGCCGTGGACAAGACCATCATCAAGGAAGGTGACAGCGCAATGCTGACATGGACGTATGACCACCAGTACAGCAGCGGTGAGGAGAAAGGCACATCCACGGGCCAGAAGGCAACAGTCAGCATTGAGATGAAGAGGGGCGCGACCGTGATGTATGCAGACACGCAGCATGATGTGAGCAAGGGAACCTATACCCTGGATCTGACGAAATACCTGCTGCTCGGCACGACAGACATCTATGTGAGGGCTACCACAACCGACCCGACCACCGGCAAGACACAGACGAGGCAGAGCTATGTGAGCGTGAAGGCTGTGACCCTTGCGCTGAGCAGCAGCTTCAACATAGCCGAGTGTGTCGGCAAGGGCGGCTACGGCGTGAGCGAGGCGGTGAGCATCCCCTTCGCGGTGAGCGGAAGCGGCGACAAGACCGTGACGCTGTATCTGGACGGACACCAGTGGGACTCGCAGACGGTGAAAAGAAGCGGCACGACGAACGGCAGTTTCTCCTTGTCGATGTCGGGAGTGAGCATCGGGCGGCACACGGTGCAGATCGTCGCCGAGATGGAGGCGAGCGCGGAGCTGACGCTGAAGAGCGAGAGCATATACTTTGACATTCTAAAGGGTGGGCAGAACGCTCCGTATATCGGCTCGAAGCTGACCTTCGGTGACGGACGCATCTTTGCGGACGACCATCTGACCCCGACTGTTGAGACCGGCCAGTATGAGCAGGTGAGATTTGACTTCGTGGCGTATGACCCGACAACGACCCCTGCAAGCATGAGCGTGTGGAGAGACGGCATACGGACGCAGACGGTGAGCGTACCGAGGACGACGCAGGTATATACAAACCGTTTCCTGGAGCAGGGCGACGTGGCGATGGTGCTGAAGTGCGGCACAACGGAATACAAGCTGAACGTGAAGGTGACGGAGAGCGGCATTGACCTGAGCGAGGCGACTGCCGGACTTGTGCTGAAACTGACGGCAGCCGGCAGAAGCAATGCCGAGAGCGAGCCTGCAGAATGGCGTTATAACGACGTTCAAACGGTGTTTGAAGGCTTTGACTGGCAGAGCAACGGCTGGACGGGAGATGCCTTGAAGCTGACGAACGGCGCGAATGTTGAAATCGGGTACAAGCCTTTCGGCAACGACGCGACGACAACGGGCGCGACCTACGAGATGGAGCTGACATGCACGAACGTGACCGACCGCAGGGGCACGGTGGTGGACTGCATGACCGGCGGCGTGGGGTTCAGACTGACGACGCAGGAGGCTCTGATGCGCACGGGCGCAGGTTCGGAAGTGGGCACTAAGTTCGCAAGCGGTCTGACGCTGAAGATAGCCTTCGTGGTCCAGGAGAAGAAGGGCAACCGACTGATGATGTTGTATGTGAACGGCATCCTATGCGGCGCGAAGCAGTATGCCTCGACGGACTCGCTGCTCCAGGAAGAACCCACGAACATCAAGATCACGAGCGAGAGTGCAGATGTAGAGGTGCGGAACATGCGTGTGTACAACCGTGCGTTGGGTGATGATGAGGAACTGTCGAACTATATGGTGGACCGTCCGACAAGCGACGAGATGGTGGTGCTGTTCGAGAAGAACCAGGTGATGGACGACGAGGGCACTGATGTCGATATAGACAAACTGCGTGCGATGGGCAAGAGCGTGATGCGCATCGTGGGCGACGTGAACCTGGTGAACCAGACGAACAACAAGAAGTTTGAGGTTCCGGTGGACATCTACTTCTACTCCGCCTACGGTAAGGAGTATGACTTCATCATCTACCAGTGCGGACTGAGGATACAAGGCACCTCATCGACGACCTACCCGAGAAAGAACTACCGCATCTACTTCAGCCGCTCGACGAAGTACGGCACGAAGCTGTATGTGAACGGTGTGGAGGTAGCGGACTTCAAATATTCGTTCAAGCCAGGTGCAAGACCGATAGACATATTCTGTCTGAAGGCGGACTTCTCGGACTCTTCATCTACGCACAATACGGGTGCGGTGAGAATAGTGAACGACATCTGGAAGAGATGCGGCTGGCTGACTCCGCCACAAATGGCCTACAAGGGCAACTATGACGTGAGAATCGGCGTGGACGGTTTTCCGATAGATCTGTTCTACGACAATAACGGCACGGGTGAGAATGTGTATCTTGGCAAGTACAACTTCAACAACGAGAAGAGCGGCAGCGGCATCATCTACGGCTTTGAGGGTATCGAGGGCTTCAATGACGAGGCTACACTGAAGGGCGAGCGCAACAAGTGTATCTGCCTGGAGTTCCTGAACAACTCGGAGACATTGTGCCTGTTCGGTACGAGCAACATGGACACGTTTGACGACGCCCTGGAGTTCCGCTTCAAGGCCGACGACACATGGGCGACGGCGCATGAGGAGGACAAGGCGGCGGTGAAGCGCCTTTGGGAGTGGATATACTCGTGCAAGGGCAACCCGACGAAATTCCTGAACGAATATGCGGAATACTTCGGCAACGACTCGCCGTTTGCATGGTATCTGATAACGGACTACTTCATGGCTGTGGACAACCGCGCGAAGAACATGATGCTCGTGACGTGGGACGGCAAGATATGGTACTTCATCCCATACGACATGGACACGGTGTTCGGTGAGCGCAACGACTCGGTTCTGAAATACGACTACACGATAACGTGGGAGACGATGGACGAGAGCATCGGCTCGTATGCGTTTGCAGGCCACGACTCCGTGCTGTGGGAACTTGTGAGAGGCTGCCCGGACAAACTGAGGGAGGTGGCAGACAAGCTGCGAAGCACGATGTCGCTGGAGTATGTGCTGAAGGTGTTCAATGAGGAGATGATGGGCAACTGGTGTGAGCGCATCTACAACAAGGACGGCATCTACAAGTATATCAAGCCGCTGACGGAGGGTGTGACGACGGCAGACGGCACTACGAGTTACTATGACTATCTCTATGCACTCCAGGGCAGCCGGTATGCGCACCGCACCTATACCATCCAGAACCGCTTTGCGTTGCTGGACAGCCAGTATGTGTGCGGTACATACAGAAAGGACAGTTTCGCGGCCTACTTCGGCTACAAGTTCGGAAGTGACCACCGGAAGATAAGGATCACGGCGAGCGAGCGGTATTTCTTCGGGTACGGCTACACGAGCGGTACTCCGCACGAAAGCGCAGTGCTGGCGGAGGACACGGGAAGCCAGGTGGAACTGACGCTTGACACGGACCTCATCGTGAATGACCCGCAATACATCTACGGTGCGAGCCGCATCATGGGGCTTGACCTGGCGGACGTGAGCCATGCCATACTCCAGACCCTGAACCTGAACAACTGCTCCGCCCTGCGGACGCTTGACGTGAGCTGCGGCCAGACACAGACAACGCTGAACGCATTGCTGGTGAACGGCTGCCGAAACTTGCGTACTCTGAATATGACCGGCTTGAAGTCCGGCAGCTTCACAGGCATAGACTTGAGCAACAACACGAAGCTGGAGACACTGAAGGCAGGCAAGACGGCCCTGACCGGCGTGAACTTCGCACAGGGTGCTCCGCTGACGAGCGTAACGCTCCCGGCAACGTTGCAGACACTGGAACTACGCTATCTGGGCAAACTGACGACCGGCGGTCTGACGCTGGAGGGCACAAGCAACATCAACAGACTTGTGGTTGACAATTGCCCGGGTGTGGACTGGCAGACGCTGCACGCAAGGTGCGGAAACGTGAAGTACCTGCGTGTGACGGGCATCGACATGGAAGGCGACGGCAGTCTGCTGACCTCGCTGATGCGGACGGGCGGCGTGGACGAGGAAGGCGGCAACGTGGAGACGTGCCGACTGGTGGGAACGTACCGACTGACGAGATACAAGAACGATGAGGAGTATGAAGCACTGCAGCAGCATTTCCCGGAACTGAACATCGAGCAGCCTGAATACACGATGCTGGAGAGCGACGAGAGCGTGGCAGACGATGCAAACCTCTCGAACCTGGATAACGGCACGGGCTATAAGTACGGCAGCGACTACAAGCCAAGCGGCCATGTGGCTGCGATACTGAAGAACCGCCACAGAGTGCTGGCGAAGGTGACAAAGAAGGCGACCACGAGGAACGTGAACATCGCGAATGTCGATACCATGGTGAACAACCTGGACGGCGAGATGACTTACTTGGAGCTTGACGATAAGGACAGCACCAAGTATGCCGACGGAACCCCTGCCAAACTTGACGGCAGCGAGGGTGACCTGATGATGCACGAGCCTTTCTTCTGGAGCAAGGGTATCAATGACTTCTTGAACAGCAAGGACTACAGCTGCTACAGCTCGAAGGACAAGGATCACATGCCGGCGGTGCCAAATGTGGACGTATTGACGCTTGATGACATCAAGGCGGTGCAGGGCGGTTACACTAAAGGCAGGAAAGTGATGAGTGGCAGGGATACCATAACAAATGCCATGAGCACGGACAGTTCTTATTCGGTGTGTGTGGTGGATGTGTCGAAGCACAAGCGTGTCCGTTGGCCGAGTGTGCCAGGCACGAACCTTGTGGGCAGCGCATTTGCCGACGTGAACGGCAATGTGGTGAAGAGCGTCGTGGTGCCAACGCTGGGAAACAGATTTGAGGCTGGTATGTATCTTATCAGCGATGTGCCTGAGGGAGCCAAGACTTTGTACTTCTCTATATTGAACACAGCCGAGTTTGACAAGGTTGTGCTATCCAACAGCAGCAAGATAGAGGATATGGAGCCTGAATGGTTTGCGAACGACGAGCATCTGTGCGCTGTTGTGGGCAGCTCTGTTGTGGGCAGCAAGCTGCGTGCCTGCATAACGGGCGGAAGCACCACTGCAAGCATGACATGGACGGACTTCCACTATTACAGCGTGCAGAGGGGTATGCAGCAGATTGACGCTCTGATGCATTTCCGCATTGCGAACCTTGCATACGCGAAGTATGGCAGGAGGAACATGCAGGAGCAGTGTGGCGCTGGCTCGCATACGAATATGCGCACGACTGGCGGCACGATGTCGAGAGGCATGCAGGACACTATAGGCTATGAGGGCGCAAAGGCAATCAACCCGAATGTTACAAACAGTCTGGTGGACGAGAACAGAGTACACCAATATGCCTGGTATATAGACAAGGACGAGTATGGTGCTGCAAAGGTGTCGCAGGTGAACAATATCTGCTGCCTGGGCTATGAGGACATCTACGGACACAAGTATGAAATGATGGACGGTGTGGACTTGCCGAACACGAGCGGCAATGAGGGCAAGTGGCGCATTTGGATGCCTGACGGCAGCACGATCATGATAAAGGGTTCTACTTCAAGTGGCTGGATAACGGCTGTGGCTCATGGAAAGCTGATGGCTATTGTACCAGCCGGGGCTATGCAGGGTTCGTCGAGTACATACTATTCAGATTATTACTGGATAAGCACAGCCACTGGCCGTGTGGTCTATCGCGGGTGCAGCTATGCGTACGCGTATGGCGGTGTCTCGTATGCGAATGCGTATTACGATGCCTCGTATGCGAATGCGTATGTCGGCTCGCGCCTGGCCTTCCGCGGCAAGCTCGTGAGGGCGCAAAGCGTGGCTGCGTATAAGGCGTTGAGCGAGGCTGCGTAAAGCGAAGCGCGCAAAGCGGGAACGAAGCGACAAAACGAAAGCCGTGGTATCACCGGCGTAAGCCGGTCGAAAAATTTTAGAATTTTCGCTGGAACCTGGTGGTGCTGCGGTTTTCGTTGAAATATTGTCGCTTTGCAACTGATTTTGAGTATAATCGCTTGAGTTGGCGGGAATATGAGTAACTTTGCATCTTGGTAGAGTTTCCCATAGGCCGTGTGGTCTATCGCGGGTACAACAATGCGAACGCGAATGGCGGTGTCTCGAATGCGAATGCGAATAACGATGCCTCGAATGCGAATGCGAATGTCGGCTCGCGCCTGGAAATCAAAATATATCGGCGTACAACGATGAGGACGCGCTCCTCGATGTGGTGCCGAGGGAAACGAGCCACAGCAACAGCGTCCATGAAAGGACGGAAAGCTGAAACATCAAGTGTCGGGCAATAGAGTTTGGTAGGCCGGAACGGTTCGAAGAAGTTTGGCCCGGGGATAGGAAGGCCCTTATCTTCTGTAATTAAAAACAACTGATGCTATGCGTAGAGAAGGTCATATCATTGAGGAGATTGTCGAATATTCTAATATTGCGGAATCGTTCGACCAGGTGATCAGTGGCACCAAACGGAAGGAAAGCCGTCAAGGGCGTTACCTGCTTGCGCATCGTGAGGAGTTCATTAAGAAACTTTCTGAGCGTATTGTTTCCGGCCAGTTTCATGTAACGCCAAATGACATTGAGGAGAAAGACATTATTGAAGCTGGTAAATTACGGCATATTCAATTTTTCAAGAGTCTAAAGAATAGTATAGCTGCTCATGCTATCATGTCCGTAGTGGATAAGCACCTAAAAAAGCGGTTTATAAGAACAACCTCCGCAAGCATTAAAAACAGGGGAATGCACGACCTTATGAAGTACATTCTTCGTGATATACAGGAAGTTCCTGAAGGAACACGCTACTGTTACAAGTTCGACATCTCTAAGTTCTACGAGAGTTTCAATCAGGATTTCGTTATGTATTGTGTACATCGGATTTTCAAAGACAAGAAGCTCATAGCTATGCTTGACAATTTTGTTCGCATTATACCAAAAGGTATCAGCATCGGGCTACGTTCGTCGCAAGGCTTGGGCAATTTGTTGTTGTCTGTATATTTAGACCATTATCTGAAGGACAAGTACGGCGTGTGTCATTTCTACCGATATTGTGATGACGGTGTGGTACTCGGTAAAACGAAAGCGGAACTATGGATGATTCGTGACATCATACATGAACAGCTGCAGGAAATAGATTTGGTGGTAAAGCCCAATGAGAGGGTGTTCCCGACTGCTGAGGGAATAGACTTTCTGGGCTATGTGATACGGCCAAACAATGTGCGTTTAAGGAAACGTATCAAGCAGAAGTTCGCAAGAAAGATGTGCGAGGTAAAATCGAGAAAAAGAAGGCGAGAGCTGACAGCATCCTTTTATGGGATGACAAAGCACGCCGACTGTAACAATTTGTTTAATAAATTAACAGGCAAAACAATGAAAAGTTTTAAGGACTTAAATGTGGCTTACAAGCCAGAAGACGGCAAAAAGCGCTTCGCGGGTACAGTAGTAAGTATCCGCGAGTTGGTAAACATTCCTATCATCGTGAAGGACTTTGAGACGGGCATCAAGACGGAGCAGGGTGAAGACCGCTGCATCGTATCGATCGAGATGAACGGCGAAGCCAGGAAATTCTTTACCAACAGTGAGGAAATGAAAAATATCCTCGCCCAGATTAAAGAAGTGCCGGATGGCTTCCCGTTTGAGACAACGATCAAGACGGAAGTGTTCGGCAAAGGTCGAACCAAATACGTTTTTAGTTGATGAAAAGAGCACAAGGAAGTTTGGAGGTGAAACTGCTTGAATGCGTGAACCCCATCAAAAACAAGTGGCGCGTTCGTTGGGACGTGCAAGAACATGATGACGGAACTGCTGACTACATGGAGGCAGAACTGACACACAAGCCGACTGACGAGGAAATAAAAGACCTCGTAAGAAAATGGTACAACCAACAAACGGATGTAGCAATATTGTCGGGCTTCAGCTATGAAGGAGCCTCTGTGTGGCTCTCGCAAGAGAACCAGTACAACTATAAGGCTGCATACGATTTGGCCGTCCAGACGGACGGGAAAACGCTGCCAGTGACATTTAAGTTCGGCACTGATGAAAGGCCAGTGTATCATACGTTTGAAACGCTTGATGAACTTGCAGATTTCTACACGAAAGCCGTTAAACATATACAAGAGATGCTGGAAAATGGCTGGAAGAATAAAGATGCAATAAATTTGAGCAAGTACAACTCTTAAAAAATCCCTTCGGGGGAGGATATAAAAAAAGCCCCCGGCCTGTTAATATAGACGCCAATCATTTATTAACACAACACCACGAGAGTGCACAACCGGGGGCTGTATGCCTCCTGCTGCACTCTCGTGTTTTTTGTGTTATAAATGATTGGCGATACAAAGGTACATAATTTAGTTGAAAATGAAAGTATTTGAGATATTGAATTTTAACCGCGAGCCGTTAAAAAGGCTACAACAGGCAGGAATACGCATCGAAGATGTGGAATATATAGACTTGTACAACGACTACCGAGTGATGCTCGGTGGTGGCGAAAAGGTCTCATATATTGTGGCGACACTTGCTGATCGCTATCATGTGAGCGAGCGCAAGGTGTACACGCTCATCAAGCGATATGGTCGAGAGTGTAGTGCTCAGGAGCTCGGGGGAAGTAAAGCGCAAGGCTTTTGAAAATGTGCTGCAAAAGGCTTGCAGTGTGATTTGCTCGTGGTGTTACTTTTTGATGCGGAAGCATGGTAACTTTGCCGTATCGAAAGTAAAATACGATGAACAAATACTATTTATTATTGGGGAAGGTGCTTGCTGAAGGCAAGACCCAACAGAACAAAAAAGGCAAGATAAAATACTTGCTCAACGAGCAGCTGACGCTCACACCGGCTGACCTGCTCGACATATTCGAGAGCCACGGCATAGCGAGGAAGAAGCTGAAAGAAGAGCTGAAACTGTTTATGCAAGGAGAGCGCAATGTGGATCGATACCGTGAGGCAGGCATAGCATGGTGGGACTATTGTGGCCAGACATTGGTGAACAGCTACCCGACCTACATGGAGAAACTGCCACCACTTATTGAGCGCATCAACAAGGAGAAACGCAACAGCAAAAACTATGTACTGTTTCTCGGAGCAACGGATGCAGAGAGCAACCAGGCACCATGCTTGAGCCTTGTGCAGTTTCAAATAGAGGACGGTGCATTGGTTGTGTCTGCATATCAGCGCAGCTCCGATGCAAACCTCGGACTGCCTTCAGACATTTACCACCTTTATCTGATGGCTCGACAGATAGACTTGCCGCTAAAGTCTATCACGCTGAACCTGGCGAATGTACACATCTATGAAAACAACATAAAGCCCACTGAACGACTTCTCGCTGGTGAGGATAATATAAAATTTGAACTGAACGTATGAGAGGAAAAATGCACATGGCAGCACCTCTGCCTTTTGTCGGACAGAAGCGCATGTTTGCAAAGGAGTATATCAAGATTCTGCCCCAGTTCAACAACAAAACAGTGTTTGTGGATTTGTTCGGTGGCAGCGGTTTGCTGTCCCATATAACGAAGCATTTGCGTCCAGAGGCAACTGTGGTATATAACGACTACGACAACTACCGCGAGCGATTGGCACATATACCTCAGACAAATGCGCTGCTCGCTGATTTGCGAGAGATAGTTGGCAATACGCCAAAGCACAAGCGGATAGATGGTGTGATGCGTGAGAAGATGTTTGAACGTTTGAGACATGAGGAGCAAACGGTGGGCTATATTGATTTTATAACCATCTCGGCATCGGTGATGTTCTCGATGAAGTACGAACTGAGCATCGAGGAAATGGAGAAGCAGACATTGTACAATAATATCCGAAAGAACGACTACCCGACAAGTGAGGACTATCTGGAAGGCTTGACGATTGAATCGTGTGACTATCGTGAACTATACGAAAAGTATAAAGACGAGCCGAATGTAGTATTTATAGTTGACCCTCCATATTTATCAACAGAGGTTGGAACATACAAAATGTACTGGCATTTGTCTGACTATCTCGATGTGTTGAATGTGCTCAAAGGAAAGCCGTTTGTTTATTTTACATCAGATAAGTCGTCTATAATTGAGCTTTGTGAATGGTTAGGCAAGAATAAAACGCTCGGCAATCCGTTCGAAGGCTGTAAGCGTTTCGAGTTCAATGCGCATGTGAACTTTGATGCTGGTTATAAAGATATGATGCTCGTGAAGTCTAATGCCGCATAATTTGAACCTCGTTTGAACGCCGTTTGTTCGCCGTTCAAAAACTATAAAAGCAGCCCGTTTTGGACTGCTTTTTTATTGCTTTAAAGTGTCGTGTGTGCGATTTTTTTAGAACGTTTCGTTTTTCCCGATTTTTGCACGTTTCGTTTTCCAAATCGAGCACATTTCGTTTTGCCGGATTCATATTGAAACAAGAATTGAACCACACAAATCCCCATATAATAAATGGCCGCTTGCCTATTTTGATTAGGTAAGCGGCCATTTATTATATGGGGATTTTCGGATTTCTTTGCAACTGAAAATGTCAGCGCACACCATTCAATGTCTTATACACCTTGCGGTTTCCTTGTGCGTCCGTCTTGACTACAATACTCAAGCCACCTGCATGCTGTCGGTTCAACTTTCTTCCAGACAAATCATAGATTTCCGTTGTACCCTCATTTGGTTGTTGCAAAGACTCAATGCCGGTTACAGTTTTGTCTTCCACAACATTCACAATGATATTCTTGACTCTTCTCCTGATATTACCAAGCACCAGTGGCGTTTTCTTGCCTGTCCATGAGCGCATACTTGGCGTTGTTTCGTTGGTTAGGGAGCGCACGTTAGGTTGCGGGAATACGTCCGTATTAAACGACCCCACCTTTGTCGGTTCCACGGCACGAACGATCTCGAGGTAATTGTGTGCCGGATTACAATTAATGGTATTGGCGCTCCACACTCTGACATCTGTTGAGTCAACGCGCGTAACTATCAAACCAGTAGCGGGCAAGAAGGCATCCCATTTGCTCGCCTGCCTATTTTCCAACAAGAAATATTCCTTATCGACGGCAGAATTGATTCGATATCCTTCACCAGTCTCAGCCAAAGAAGGGATTGTAAGCGTTGTTTCTTCTTCCACCAACGTCGGCGTTGAGAAACCGGCCTGATAACGCTGGAAAAGCGTATAGCCCACTGGCGTTCGGCCCATATTAATGTGGTTTCCGCCAGCCATAATCGACCAATTGTCTGGATGGAAGCTCTGGCCGCCACCCTTTTCATAGTCGGTATCATACTCATCCATCAAACCCAACACATGGCTAAATTCATGACAGATGGTACCAACACCATCCAATTCCGTTGTGGCTTCACCGCCATACATCTCCGAACTGCAAGCATAACGGTCTAAACGAACGCCGTCATGTCTGTCGCCCAAGAGGGTCCAGGCGTGAGGCCAAATAAATCCAGAATTATTGCCTACGTAGTGCGAACCGTAGCCAGCGCAAATGAAATAGACCATTTCCACCGTACCATCGCCATCGCAGTCATATTTCGAAAAATCCACGATGGGGTCTGCCGCTTTCATCACCATCTGACTGAAGGAACGCGCATTCTTCAATCCTTCAGGATAAGTGCAGCTGACATTAACCTTGACCGGACCGACAACATCAAACTGAGGTATGAACTTACCAAAGGAATTGTCCTCAAAATAGTCTCTCACACTTCCCGTATATTTAACGAAACCACCATCAAGATTCTTAATGCCAGTAAAGTCTTTCTTGTTCAGCATCTCAGAGAATACATCCTTGGCATCTGGGCGAGAAAACGTCCTGTCGTTAAACTCAACCAAGATGACAAGGCCACGGAATTTAGTGTAGTCGTACTGATTAGCAGCCAAAGAAACTAAGGGGCGATCGAAAATCATCTTACGTTGCAACGCATAGATTCCCGCGTTTCTCACTTCATTTCTATCCGTCAAGCACTTGGGTGTCTGTGCCAAAAAAGCTTTTTCCTCGCTGCCACGCTGATCTTCATCGTGAGCAACTACGGAAGAAAAGCCCAAGGCACCAGATTTTGTGCGCGATGCATATACATAATAACCATGAGCGTTTTTCTTCAGCGTGTAGCCATCAACAGTGGTTACATAATGCAAGAACTCATCTCCACGCATCTGCAGCGTCACGACCGTACCATCTGGCTGCACATAACGATAAAGCGCCGGATTTGCCGGAACAGCCATCACTTCGTTCATAACTGTAAAGAACAAAGCCAGCGCCATGACAACGGCTAATCTGAATTTTGTAAATTTCCTCATAATAATCTATCTAAGGGATGTTTGGTATTAATTCTTATGATGACCAGGAGCAAGACACCATATGTCTTATGTAATAGTAAAACAATAATCTGGGATATCCAAGAGACCTAACTACAGGGATTCTCTAACAATTCTTTCACCATCCTTAAAACACAACGTCAGAACGAAATGCGGCATGAAAACATAGGATACTTTCCATACGTCGCCAACGCCACAATCTGATTGATGTTGAACGCGAACAGAGAGAAGAGCTTTAGGTTCATCCACATGTTCGATTGTGATATCCTGAAACAAGCCCAACGACACGTCGTCAGCGGCTTTATAGACAGCCTCTTTGGCGCTCCAAGCCAACACAGCAAATTGTTCCGGCGCAATACTTGTTTGGGATACGAGTTCTTTTTCCTGAGGCTTAAGGAACTTGTCGGTCAATGCCGACGCCTTTGCCCCATATTGCTCTATGTCAACGCCAAAAGCCGCATTTCCCAAAGCCAAACAGGCGAAATGGGATGTATGGGAAATGCTGACAGACAACGGCGTATGTACAAAATAAGGACCTCCCGATTCCTTATACGCTATTGGCTCCGATATATCTGCCACTCTATGCAGCAAAACGCGAACAGCCAGCCATTCCTTGCGGCGTGCTTCTGAACGGAAACGCGCAATAACTGCTTCATGATAGGCATACGATGAAGGCAACATTCCCAACAGTTGTTCTGCCGATTCTGTAATGTCCCAAAAATACAGTTTAATGGGACAATACCGCGAGATTACATCTGCGCTATTGTCTTTTATCTGCGGCATCAGTCGGGCTTATTTTCTTTGTTTTCAGCATCTGCAATAGTCAGTTTGATTTTGCTGATGCGCTGTTTGTCGAGAGCCAACACTTCAAACGTCAAATTGCGACACGAAGCCTTCTGATGTTTCGTCGGCATTTCATCAAGAAGTTCAAGCACGAAACCGGCTAAGGTTTCAGCTTCACCGACATCATCCTTGAAGGTTTCTTCTGAGATGCCTGTTATCTCGAAGAACTCATCCAACGGAGTTTTCCCTTCAAAAATATAATGGTTGTCGTCGAGCTTAACAAACTGCTTTTCCTCCTCGTCATACTCGTCATTGATTTCGCCGACAATCTCTTCCAAGATGTCTTCCATCGTCACGATGCCAGAGGGAACGCCGTATTCATCAACAACAACAGCAATGTGCACCTTGCTCTTTTGAAATTCGCGAAGCAAGTCATCTATCATCTTGCTCTCTGGCACGAAGAAAGCAGGGCGAATCAGCTTCTGCCATTCAAAATCCCTACCACTGGAAGCATAAGGCAAAAGGTCTTTGACATAAAGGATGCCCTTAATCTTATCTTGCGTTCTGTCGCAAACAGGAATACGTGAATAGTTATTTTCTATGACGCATTTCATCACGTCGTCGAGACTGGCCTCGTAGCTGAGGTCTATGACATCGACGCGGGGAATCATGATTTCGGCCACGGTCTCTTCCCCGAAATGCAAGACGCTGTCGAGAATTGCCTTTTCGTCCTCCGTCTTCTGCATTTCAAGCGCTTGCTCCAAGCCTTCCACACTAAAAGTGTCGCCATCATCGTCAACGGTCTCCTCTTTTTTCAAGCGGAAAACGAACGTGGCAATGCGAACAAGCATTCCCGTCAAGCGGGTGGTTGACTTCAAAACGGCAACGGAATGAGACAGTGCAAATGAAGTCGTCAGCATGCACACAAGAATCAACAGGAGCCCCACAGCCCCTATAATTGAGCAAACAATCCAAATTTCCATACCCATATTGCTTGACGCTAAAACGGCAAAAAGAAATGTGAGAATCAGAAAGAGGGTCTGGAAAAAGTTTAAAGAAAAATGGGTGGCCAAAGGACGGTTCAACAGCCAAAGCAAATGGTTGCGTACCGACGGCTTCAACTGTTTCACCTTTTCAAAGGTAGCCTCCGAGAGAATACAAGATGAATAAGCTATCCTGACAAGGTTTATCAATACGGCCAGGACAAAAGAAAGAGCGGCACAGAAGCCGAATGATATAAGAAATGTGTTGTTTGAAAAAAATGTCAATAGGGGAATATCCATATTTGGGTTTGGTATTCAGAATAAAATCTGCGTTGATGCAACTCAAGCAGGAAAACAACCTGCCCTTTTGCCTTACAAAAAGGAAAACGAAAGTTGCATAAAATGTTTATACCTGACCATTCTGCGGTGCTGGCGCACCATTATTAGATGCAGCAGGACGAGGGGTCAGGATTTCGATGTTATCCGCCCAAATCTCCGTCACATAACAAGTGCGACCTTGCTTGTCGACATAGTTACGGGTTCTGAGCTGACCTTCCACGTAGAGTTTGTCACCCTTGTGAACATAACGCTCCACCACTTCTGCCAAACGTCTCCACAGCAGTATGCGGTGCCATTCTGCTCTTTCAGGCACCTGCGTGCCATTGGGCAAGGTGTAACCTGGCGTATTGGTGGCCAAAGAAAGTGTTGCCGTGCAAACACCATTATCAATGTAGCGAACGTCGGGTTCCTTCCCTACGTTACCAATGAGCATAACTTTGTTAAGAGACATCGTGGTAAAAGGTTTTTAGGGTGATTATAACTATCCCACACCACTTCTAATCTAAGCCCCTATAAAACCCATCCTCCTTGCAATCCATTGAAGAAAAGCAGGAACAGGCATTGCATACGAGGCTGCAAGCAGCAAAAGAAGTGGCAAAAGCGCTGCCAATGCCAACCAATCAACGGATGCGGTCGGCAGCTCTGACAAGTGCTTCGTCTTTGCGGATGCCACGACGGGCCAACCATACGAAAACGTAGGCCGCAAAAGGTAGCACAATGCCCCAAGCGCCACGCATTGAAGTTTCGTGGTGCGCGTTGAAGGCGAAAGCATAAGCCAGTTCAGCAATGTAGATGAAGAGCACAACCACCAAAAGCCAGTTGACCACCTTAATTTGGCGAGAACGGTTTTTGAAAAGGAAGATGCTTCCCAACGACATCAAACAGGCAACACCCATGAGGCAAGCCACTCCCCAAGGGGTTGAAATATTTGCACCGACAGGTCCGAGTGAAGAGGAAATACTCTCAATGCCAACGGCATACATGGTTGCTACCACACCATCAGCACCAAAGAAATTGATTTGAGGCGTACAAAAGCTAAAGGCCAGAACAAGTCCGGCCATTAACAAATAGACGCTTTGAATGCGTTGTATCATATTTCTGAATCAAGATTTTCCTTATCCTTAGAAGGATTACGGTAATAAATTTTGTCATGAAGGAATTCGTCTGCAGCAATCAACGTTGGCTTCGGCAACTTTTCATAATAGCGAGAGATTTCAATCTGCTCACGGTTTTCAAAAGTCTCCTCCAAATTGTCATTGCTTGAAGCAAATTCTTTCAACTTTTTGGAGAGGTCTTCCTTCATTTTAACAGAGATCTGGTTAGCGCGCTTTGACATAATAACCACACTCTCATAAATGTTGTTCGTACCCTCACAGAAATCCATCAAGTTGTGAGTTACCGTGTTAGTAGGTGCCTTGCTTCTCTTGTAATCCATTTTAATATAGTAATTTTTTATTTCTTATTTCTTGGTTTCAGTTGCAGTCTCCCCAGCGTCCTGTTCTTCCGCGGCGCTGTCGTCAGCCTGGGCATATTTTTTTGCTTTTTTGAAGAGTGCGGAAGCCTCTTTCATATAGCGCGACTCGGGATATTCATTGGTAAATCCATAATACTCGTCAATGGCATCATGATAACGCTCCTCTTTCTTCGATTCGACGCTCTGCGCTGCCAATTCAAACTTGGCACGAAGAATCAAGATGGCAAATTCTTCACGATGAGACGTATATGGATAATCCCGGATAGCATTTTCAGCCGTCACGATACAGGCGCGATAGTTAGAGCCGCCATACGCGCAATTACCGAAATAGCTGCCAAGGTCGTAATAAAGTTTGGCCGAGAGATATTCCTTCTCAACCAATTTATCTTGCAATTCAAAAATCAGTTTCTGCGCCTTTGCACTATATTCTCCTCCAGGATAAAGTTCCAAAAAGTTTTGGAATTCCGTCACGGCCTCGTAGGTATCGGTCTGATCCAAACGCACATCCGTTGTATTCATATAAAGCGCCATGGCTGAGTAAAAGCGAGCTTTTTCTGTATAAACACCCTTTGGATAGCTCTGATAATAGCGTTTGAAGTATGCGTTGGCAGCCTCGTAATTGTGGGCCTTATAACTACACATACCCAAGAGGAACAAAGACTCCTCACCTTTGTCTGTACCTTTCAACATGGCCACCATGTCTTGAAGGAAAATGGACGCGCGATTATATTGCCCCTCTGCGTAGTATTGCTTGGCAGCTTCATATTTCTGGTCGTAATCAGTGGACTTTTGCAAATTTACATAATTTCCACAAGAAGAGAACGCCAAGGTTGCTACGACGGAGAATAAGAGAATGCTATTCTTCATTGAAGTATATCTGTCATTATTTGAAGCAGCCCCGGCTATTTTACAAGCCGTCGGCCTACATTTATTGGTATCGGTTTCTGCCCCCGCTTCAACGAAGTTACATCTGGCGACAGAATTTTGCTTGCAAAGTTACTAACTTTCATAGATATAAGCAACACGTATCAAGTAAAAAACGTGAGAAGAAATCTTAAATTACGCCATTCCATACAGGTTTTCATACGTATTTCACGCCTATCCCATCACACAGGACAGGAAAGCACACATAGAAAAAGCCTTATTATAAGTAGGTGTTCAAAATTAGTTTTTACTATCCATGTAGGGAAAAGCCAGTTTAATATTGCCTTGCCGAATTCTTTTGCCCCTACAACTGTCTTTCATCAGTCACGTAGCCCGCTACGCTCCTTCTTCAAGACAGCTGTAGGAACAAAATAATACGACAATTCAATATAAACTAATTCTGAACACCTACTTACCGCAAGGTTCATTCGTTCAAAAATTCTCCCAATTACCATGTCTTCAAATGAAAGGCAACGTACTTTGCACCCCCATAAATGAGCCACCATACCGCGGCATTGCAATATTTTGAAAAATAGATTTAAAAAAATAAAGGCGATACCAAATTAAAATATTACATTTGCAAAATGAAGTGTGTCCACTGAGTTTTTCCTAACACAGAAATCTTTGGCATGGCACTCTTTGCGGCAAAAATATGGCTTGGAAAACATCCAAACCATCATCGACTGAAAACGTTTTTGCAGGAAAAGACATACCTTTATTATATTGCATAGAGGCTGCAACACAAAAAGCGTATTCAAAGAGCCACACCCCGAAAACAGATAATCAAAAAGCTATTTATCAGAGAAATTAAATCAAAATGAAAAAATTCGCATTATTCATGCTCACGACGCTTCTCCTGTTCTCATCCTGCAAAACCGGAGAAAAAGTGCTTTACCTTCAGGATGTATCAGAAGGACAAACGCTAACGACGCAAGTCTCGCAATCCCTCAAGCTCCTTGCCGGAGATAAGGTTTCCATCATCGTAACAAGCAGTTCAACGCCTGCCATCGCCATGCAGTTTAACCTGCCCATCACAACTATTCAAGCTGGAGCTACAGTAAGTGCCTCGAACCAAATTACGCTATACACCATTGACGAAAACGGATGCGTTGACATGCCGAATCTTGGCCGTATCAAAATTAGCGGCCTTTCACGCGGCGAGGCGGCATCAAAAATACAATCAATGCTACGCGCTGAACAACTCCGCGATGCCGTTGTCACTATCAATGCCTACGATCAGTATGTAACGGTTCTTGGCGAAGTGACGCGCCCTGGACGTGTAAACATTGTCCGCGACCGCCTTAACTTGCTTGATGCACTCGGACAGGCAGGCGACCTCACCATCCAAGGACGTCGCGACAACGTGAAAGTCATCCGTGAAGAAAACGGCGAAAGCAAGGCTTATTTCGTAGACCTCCGTTCAAAAGACTTGTTCAACTCGCCCGTTTATAGTTTGCAGCAGAACGACATTATCTACGTTTCGCCCAACAACGTGCGCGTGGGCCAATCAACCAACAACGACAACAGCGTACGATCCATCTCCACTTGGCTATCTGTCAGCTCTGTACTCATCAGTTTGGGTATCTTGATTTTCAGATAAGTAAAGAGCCACAACTAAGTCTGCACAAAGGAAACAACATCTATATACAAACCATAAAAAACTTCCACCATGGAAAATAATATCGAAAAGCCCTATGTCATCGGACTTGACATGGGCGGCACGAATTCCATCTTCGGTATCGTAGACCAAAGAGGAAACATCAAAGCGCAAACAGCCATCAAAAGCCAAGCATACCCAGATTTCAAGGATTATGTGGCCGCAGCAGTAGAAGCCCTCGGCCCTGCTCTTGACGTGGTAGGCGGCATTGACCAAATACGCGGTATGGGCATCGGTGCTCCTAACGCAAATTTCTATACTGGATGTATCGAAGGTTCTGCCAACCTCGTATGGAAAGGAAACGTGGCCTTGGCACAGGGATTTGAAGACGCACTCGGCATTCCTGTTCGCGTTACAAACGACGCCAACGCTGCCGCCATGGGCGAAATGACCTACGGCGTGGCACGCGGCATGAAGAATTTCATTATGATCACTTTGGGCACAGGTGTCGGTTCTGGCATCGTGGTTGACGGAAAGGTTGTTTACGGCAGCGATGGCTACGCTGGTGAATTGGGCCACGTCATCATCGATCATACAGGTAACGGACGCCAATGCGGTTGCGGCCGAAAGGGTTGCTTGGAAACTTACTGCTCAGCGACTGGCGTGGCACGCACTGCACGCGAATTTCTCTCCAAGAGCGATGCCGCAAGCGAATTGCGCAACATGAATCCAGAAGACATCACGTCGTATGACGTTTTCCTGGCAGCTGAAAAGGGTGACAAGATAGCCTTAGACATCTTCGACTACACGGGAACTATTCTTGGACGCTCATGTGCCGACTTCGCCACCTTCAACACACCGGAGGCTTTTGTTTTCTTCGGCGGACTGACCAAAGCTGGCGAATATCTCATGAAACCGCTCCGCAAAGCCTATGAAGAGAACGTCCTGTTTATGTATAAGAACAAAACCAAATTGCTGATTTCGGCACTCAACGGCAGCGAAGCTGCTGTACTTGGTGCCAGTGCTTTGGGTTGGGAATAATTTTCCTTCTTTATTTTCATAAGACAAAGCCTCCTGCATGCCAAGCAACATTGCTTAAAATGCAGGAGGTTTTGTTCTATAGTAACATATTTTTTGTTTGCACCACCTGCACATTGCAAAAAACAGAACGCATTGATCCAGAAAAGAACAAAGGATTTTTTCACAGAGCACCTATAATTACCTAACAATCTCATAAAAACTTATAACATGAAAAAATATCTTATTCTACTGTTAATGGGTATCCTCCCCTATTTATCGTTAGCCCAGAACAAAGTCGAAAACAGCTACCTGTCTGTAACCGTTCCACCAGGATGGCACGTTCAAAAGCAAGACATGCCTGGAACGAAAATGGAACTGCTCAATTTCTTCAACGATGGACCCATTCTCTACAACATGGGCATCATTGTAGGTATCGAGCAGATTCAGAATCCCCAAGCCGCGCTTGAGATGCAAATGTTCATTCAAAACAACCCGCTGTTTCATAATGCCACCTTCGGAGAAATACATCCCGCGACCTTCATGGGGAAAAACACCATGTCTGTTGATTTCTCCAATACGATAGACGGAATACACTATAATGGTGCCGCCTACGCGTTTAACGAAAATGAGTGTACGCTTCTGGTCATTGGCTGTTACAAAGTGGGAAACAAATCAAACCTTCCACAGATATGGCGCTCCATCACATGGAAAAGACACCAACGCAGCGCTTCTAACTATGAAAGCCTGCACGAAGAACTGCAAGCGTATTGCAAAGCGACCAACGAGAATTTGAAGAAAAATCCCATTATCTCAAATGGTGTGAAATCCGTGTCATTGAACGTGGCAAATGATGAAGACTGCCTTATCTACACATACCAACTGCTCAATGCAGACAAAGCGAAAACTACTCCAGAATCCTTGCAGTCTGCCGCAGATAACCTACGTCCCATATTGCTTCAAGAAATTAAAAACCAAGCAAACAACGCCGAATATGTTCGCCGCTGCATGGACTTCAACTACAGTTTCAAATACCATTATTACGACAAGAATGGTAACTTCTTGATTTCCATCACGCTAAAACCAGAAGATTATCAATAAAAGCGCCCTCTTCTATAAGAAGGCCCAAACAATACTCTAACGGATTCGCCCATGGTTTCGTGCTAAAACAGCTCAAAACCATGGGCGATTTATCTTTATTGGAAAAGAACAAGCTTCTGATCCAAAACAATTTATTCATAGCCATGAATAAATTTCAATACTACGATTTTGGAGAAGAACACGGCGTGCTTTTATTCCGCTTTGCTCGACACCATAAAGACTATATGGTTTCCCTTTTATAGAGCAGCAATACATCTTCAAATTAATGATTGAACCGATGATAAAGCAATTCGCCAATCCATCCCCTATGCCTGTTGGCGAATCACGGACGAGGGACGAGCGAATCACGGACGAGAGACGAGCGAATCACGGACGAGAGACGAGCGAATCACGGACGAGAGACGAACGAATCACGGACGAGAGACGAACGTTTCTCGCCCCGTGTGCGCTGACGCTCTTTAGGACACGCCCATGATGACTTATTCTCTCATCGGAACTGCACAAAAGTCAAATTCCACGCTGTCGGTTCAACATTTTTATCCCGAGCGAAATAAAAATGTTTCAGTAAACGGCCACGCCACCTCTAAAGAATTTGCTTACTGCAAATGAATATCTCCCACATTGACCAGTTTGTTAACAATGGCATAAATGGTCAAACCGCTGACGGAATGGATATTGAGTTTTCGGGAGATGTTTTTGCGATGCGTCAGCACCGTGTTGACACTGATGAAAAGGTTGTCTGCAATTTCCTTGTTCGTCATGCCGCGAACAATACAACCGACTATTTCGCGTTCGCGCTCCGAAAGCACCTCTTGCTGCGCTGCAGATGCTGTTTCCTTTTCTGACTCGCCCCCTTCCACAGTGACCTTGGCCTCCAGCAGCTGCACAGCGGGAACAAAAAGTTCATCCTCCACCTCACAATGCTGGTGCAAATCGGTTTCACAATTGAATATGTCAAAGAGCACATTGTTCAGCAAGTCAACAGAGTCTGTCGGCGTGTAATATTTGATAATAATATTTTTCAGCTCCTGCAATTTTTTGTCTATGCCGCTATGACTCCGCGAAAACTGGGCAATTTCAAAATCCGCACGGCGATGTCCTTCCAAGAGTTGGTTGACATAGGTGAAAATGCGCATGTTTTCGTGTTGCATGTGGCGACGCACCTCTGCCATATATTCATCGTAGAATTTTAATATCAAATATGCCACTTCGTTCTGCTGCGAGCAATCGATGGCTTCCAACAGTTTGCGTCGGATGTTCGGCAACTGAAAGTCAAGATAGTAATTGTGTGCTTTGCCAAGATAGGTAACCAACGCGGAAACGGACACCTTTTCAACATACTGGTCCACCACATCTTTCCCATACTTCATAAAATTAGCCACAGCCAAAAATGTAACAGTGTCCACGTTGTTGGTTTCACACACTTCTTTGACCGTGCGCTCCCCAACTCCCAATGGAATGCCGAAACGACTCATCATCTGCAACAAAGAAGGTTCGTCACAGATGATATCACTCATTTTTGCGGTTTCACTATAGAAAATTGCCATACCTTATTTACCTTTCATTTCAATAGGCTCTGATAATGAAGACCAAAGCCCGCTTTGTTATGTCGCCACAAAGTTAGTAATTTTTGTTTTATTAGCACGCCACACGGGTATCACTACTTTTGGGTATTTGCAGATTTTTGTGGGTATTTACAGTTCCGCTCACTTACAGATTACCTAAAAATATACACAATTATAGCGATTGTGACATTTTTTAAATGTCGATAACTTTGCACCATCAAATCAAACGCAGACACAATGAGCCATACGTTACAGAAAAAAACGATCGTCACAATGCTCGCCTTCTGCGTCTGCCTGTCTCCTTTGGTGGCTACAGACGGAAGCGTGGTGAAACCGATTGTTGATGCCACAACATGCGCCACTCCGCCAGCCAAACCTGCAAAAAAGGAAAAGGTGAAGAAAAAGAAGACGGACACAAAAACTGAAAACGCAGACAAAAAAACCGGAGGCCAAAAGACCAGTACGCCGGACACGAAAAAATATAAGAAAAACAAGACACAATGAAAAAAGGAATCGCTCTTTTCACCCTGGGAAACATGATTGCCGCTGGCATAGGCTATGCCGACAATGGGGCAATGGCTTCCCGAAATGACAGTGTGAATCATGTACGCACGGCAGCGGTCAAAGAAAATCCGGTTGTCATCCAAGCAACTGACAAGACTATTACAAACAGCCCTACGGACAATGCAAATAACGCCGTTGTTGCCAACCACACTCACCAGGCCACAGCCGAGTCCAAGGCGCCAAGCATCAAAACGATTTCAGCAACCGACGACTATGAGAAGTTCCGCTTCGGCGGCTACGGCGAAATGCTGGCTTCCTTCAAAGATTACGGAATCAACCGCTTCTACGGTGGCCGCGACGGAAACCGAAAAGACCATCGCAACACGATTTCCATCCCGCGCTTCGTTTTGGCATTAGACTATAAATTCACCCCCAAATGGATTCTCGGAGCAGAGATTGAGTTTGAGTCGGGCGGTGTAGGCACGGCCTACGAGATAGAGAATTCAGAAAACGGGGAATATGAAACCGAAGTTGAGAAAGGCGGCGAAGTGGCGCTGGAGCAATTCCACATCACTCGCTTGATTCATCCAGCCTTCAATATGCGTGCGGGACACCTCATTCTCCCTGTCGGCTTGACCAACGCACACCATGAACCGATTAATTTCTTCGGTACGACGCGACCAGAGGGAGAAACAACGATGATTCCTTCAACATGGCACGAGAATGGTTTGGAAATCTTCGGTACGTTTGGTTACGGATATGCCAACTTCAGCTATCAAGCCATGGTCACTTCCGGACTTAACGCTTGTGGCTTCGACCGCAACAACTGGGTTGCTGGAGGGAAACAGGGTATTTTCGAAGAAGACAACTTCACCTCGCCAGCCTATACATTCCGATTGGACTACAATGGTTTACCGGGATTGCGCCTTGGTGCTTCTCTCTATTATTGCGCCAACACCACCGCCAATTCCGACAAACTCAGCGAATATAATTTCAAGGCGCCATTGCGCATCTACACAGTCGATGCACAATATAAGAGCAACATTCTTGCTGCCCGGGCCAATTTCATGTGGGGAAACCTAACAAACGCCGACCGCGTGAGCGCCGTCAATACGAAACTCTCAAATAGTTCGCCCTACACCCGTGTCATTCCCGTTGCCAAAAAATCTGTGAGCTACGGAGCGGAAGTGGGCCTCAACCTGGCTGGCATATTCGCAGGAACTCGATGCCCGACGCTCTATCCCTTTGCACGCTTCGACTATTACAACACGCAAAAGGAATGTGCCGGACTTTACACAGAGGACAAACGCAACGAAGTGCGGAAATGGACGGCAGGTATCAACTGGTATGCGCTCCCCAACTTAGTAATAAAGGCAGACTACTCTACGCGCCAAATCGGAACGAGCAAGCTCTTCGGCAAGGGGAAATACAACAGCGAGAATGAATTGTCGATTGGCGTTGCCTACGTGGGCTGGTTCACCAAAAGATAACCCCAACAGTACGCAAAGCGACTATCTGTCTGGCATACGCTTCATCAGATATGCCGGACTCTCCTTCAAGGATTACATCATCCTCCATCAGAGAATTAATCTTATTTACAAACAACATAACACCAATAAGCAAATGGATAAGAAATACCTTTTCGGTGCCATGTTAGCCATGACCGTGGCTTTCAGTGCTACCACGACATCTTGCAGCGACAACGATGACCCAAAGACAGAGAAAGAACAGCCGTCGGCTGACCTCGACTACACAGCGAGCAACGCCAAAGCCTGGGGCAACTACATGAAAAACGTGGCCATCCTTCTCAACAACGATGCCGAGAAATTATACAGCCAATGGGCCGAAAACTACCAGACAACGGAAGTAAACACCGGCGTTCCTTTCGCCGAGCTTTTCAAACAACACGATTCTCGCTCAGGCTACAACGACGTGAAAGCTTGCGCCCAGGAAATCGTTGAGAAAATGGCTGAGATTGCCAATGAAGTTGGCTCCGCCAAAATCGGCGACCCTTATGCCAAATGGGTGAGTGGAAAAACCACTGAGGCGCTCTATGCTGTTGAGTCTTGGTACAGCTGGCATTCGCGCGAGGATTACACCAACAATATCCGCTCCATTGCCAACGCCTACTATGGCAAACTCGATGGCAGCGCCACAAACATGGCCGAAAACTCTATGGCAAAGGCCCTTGAAGGAACAACCATCGACAAAACCATCCGCCAGCAAATCACGGACGCCGAAAACGCCATTATGGGCATCACGTCGCCTTTCCGCAATCACATCGGCAGCGTTGAAGCGCAAAAAGCAATGGAAGCTTGCGCCGCTTTGCAAGCCAGTCTGAGCGAAGTGAAGAACGATGACGACGAAGTTGAAGCTGGCGCAGCAGCCGTAAATCTCCGCGACGCTGTCAACAATCTCAGTGACGAGGTGCTTCAAAACATCGTCAACAATTATGTTGACAATGTCGTTGTGCCGACTTACCGCAACTTGAAAGAAAAGAATGCCGAACTGCTTGCTGCCGTCAACGCCTTTGTGGCCAATCCGAGCAACGAAGGATTTGATGCATGCAGCAGAGCTTGGCTGGAAGCCCGCCAACCGTGGGAAACGAGCGAAGCCTTCCTCTTCGGTCCTGTTGCCACATTTGGTCTCGACCCCAACATGGACTCCTGGCCTCTTGACCAAGACGCAATCGTGAACATCATGAAGTCGCAGAAATGGTCGGATCTCAAATGGGCTGAAGGCGACGACGATGCCAAGGTTGAATCGGCGCAAAACGTTCGCGGTTTCCACACACTTGAATTCCTTATTTTCAAGGACGGAAAGCCTCGCACCATCAAATAATTAGGAAGGATTAATCAATAGTGTATAATGTATAATGTGCAACCCACGCATTGCACATTATACATTTTACATTAAGTAGGTGTTCAAAATTAATTTATTATAGAACACCCCTAAAATAATTTTGAGCACCTACTTATACCCCTTTTCATTTAGCATAAAGCGAATATTGATTTCATTGCCAACATCTATATGGTTACACGTTTACTGAAACACTCACTGCTTTTCAGCATCATGCTTTCGCTCAACGCCTGCAGTGACGACGACGGCATAGACATCATTGACATCAAAGTGCCGGAGGGCTATGCCTTGTCGGCCGACATTTCCACCATTTTTCTCAATTCCTCCACGGCCTACGACGTCGAGGCCAACTGGGTGGCGGGAAAATATCTCACCCGCTTCAACTCAGGAAACAAACTATACGACAACGCCATTCCAAGTGGAAAGGACGTTGAGGCTGGCGGCCTTGGTCCGCTCTATGCGGGTTTCTCCTGTCGCAGCTGCCACATGACAACCGGAAGAACGAAGCCCTCCATTTGGGCAAACTATGACGAAAGCAAATGCGACGCCGACGGATTCTGCACGGTCTCTGGCGAGACGGGCTTCACAGCCGGACTGATTTACATCACCCGAAAGAACGGTTCGTTTTTCCCCGACTACGGACGTGTGCTCCACGACCAATGTATCCAGGGCACCTACGTTGACGCTAACGGCAAAGAATACACCATGAAGCCGGAGGGGAAACTGCAAGTGAAATGGCACAAGCAGGAGTATGCTTTCCCCGACGGAGAAAAATATGAATTGGCCTATCCAGAATACCGCATCAAAGAATGGTATACCAACGGCATGAAAAACTACGGAGAACCCATTGCCGACGCTGTCAAACCCGAGGACTTGATCATCTCCGTTCGCCAACCATTGCGACATGTCGGCATGGGACTGATGATGGCGCTCGACCCCACGGAGATTGAAGCTCTGGCCGCCAAAAGCAACTATCCAGAATATGGCATCAGCGGCCGATGCAACTACATCACGGAGAAGGGCGTACGAGGCGTCGGCCTGTCTGGCAACAAGGCGCAACATCTGGACCTCACCGTGGAACTGGGCTTCTCGAGCGACATGGGAGCCACCAACAGTCGCTTCCCTGAAGAAATCTGCCAGGGACAGACACAACAGCAATATGGAAGTATGATGGGCCTGTGCTATAGCAACCGCCTTGACGTCACCACTGAATCTATGGAAGACGTTGACCTCTATATGCAATGTCTCGGTGTCCCCGCCCGCCGCATTGGATCAACCACCACCATGGTCAACTATGGCAACCAAACGGTTTCTGAACGCGAGCTGGTGAAGATTGGCGAACAGAATTTCTACAAGGCCAAATGCCAACTCTGCCACGTTACAACATTACACACCAAAAAGTCGGGCAGCACACTGCTCAACGGCACTCACCTGCCTTGGCTCGGCGGACTAACCATCCACCCCTATTCCGACTATCTGCTCCACGACATGGGGTCTGAAATCATGGGCGTCGGCCTCAACGACAATTACGTCAGCGGACTGGCTCGCGGCAACGAATGGCGCACCACACCGCTTTGGGGCGTCGGCCTGCAACAGAAGGTTGACGGACACACCTGTTTTCTCCATGACGGACGCGCACGTAATTTCGTCGAAGCGATCATGTGGCACGGAGGAGAAGGCGAAGCATCGAAAAACATATTCAAGAAGATGCCGAAGAAAGACCGTGATGCACTCGTGAAATTCCTGGAATCTCTTTAGCACACTCAAACAGAAGTACCTACACACCTACAACAAAACTGAAAACACAATGAATAAAAAAAGCTTCGCCCTGTTGGCATTGATGTCAGCGAGCGCCGTCAATATCCACGCAACAAACGTTGCAGAATTGAAGGGGAATGTCCCGGAAGAAAAAGCCACCGCCTCCGTAGCTCCTGAAGAACAGACAGCCAACGACGAGAAGAGCGACGACAAGGGCATCGGAAAAATCAACTACGAACCAATAGACCTCGACACTGACAACGGCGTGGTGTCCTTGGCCGGAAGCAAGGGTTTCACCATACAAACGAAAAAGGGCGACTTCATTTTCAAGCCTTACATGCTGGTGCAAACCAGCGCCAACTTCAATTGGTATGACGACGAGGGCCTCGACAAGGCATACAACCAAGACAACGTCTCCAATTCTGGTTTCGCCATCCCCAATGCCATTTTGGGATTCACGGGCAAGGCCTTCAATAAAGTCACGTTCAACCTCTCTCTGAATGCAGCCAAAACGGGCGGCTATCTTTTGCAGCAGGCTTGGTTTGACGTCAAATTCAATAATCCCGTACAGGTGCGCGTTGGTAAATTCAAAACGCCTTTTTCACACGCCTATCTAACGACGCTTGGTGAGACGCTCTTCCCGCAACTCCCAACGTCGCTCACCACGTCGACCATCATGCCCTACGTGCTCAATGCCGTCACGCCGAGCATCTCGACGGGCTTTGATCTTGGCGTTGAACTTCATGGCGTTGTCAACAACAAATTTGGCTATGAAGTGGGGCTCTTCAACGGCACAGGAGCCGCAGTCAACAGCGCCACAAAGACTTTCAGCGACGACTGGCATATCCCATCACTGCTTTACGCGGGCCGTCTGACCTATATGCCCTGGGGAACGATGCCTTCAACGCAAGGCAACCCCAATATGCTCCACGAAAAGAAAATGCTCGTCGGGCTATCGGGCTCTATGAACGTGGAAAGCGAGAACGAGAGCACCAACGATGCCCGCATGGGACTTGAATTTGCTATGCTCCTCCATCGCTGGTATTTTGCAGCTGAAGCCTACTGGATGAACGTGGGATTCACCAAACGCCAGAAAATCTCTGAACACTATAATTATCTGGGCGGCTATCTGCAAGGCGGCTATTTCATCACACCACAGGTGCAACTCGCAGCACGCTACGATTTCATGAACCGCAACAGCACAAGCAAAGACGGTTTCCTGAATATGCCGGCAGTTGGCGTAAACTATTTCTTCAAAAACTGCAACCTCAAGCTCCAAGGTATGTATCAATACACGGGCCGAAAGGGACACGCCACACAACTCGACCGCGACAACGACAACCTCGGTCTCGCCACGCATTCTGCCACCGTGCAGCTGCAATATTATTTCTAACCCCACGCCCACAACGTGCATTTAGCCATTTCAAATGAAACCAATCACTTATGTGCTACTACTCTGTGCAACGCTTCTCTCCTCATGCGACGACGGGCGCATTGCAGAAGAAGACTTCAACCTCGAAGAAAAGGGACGCGTTGCCAAAGTGGAAGTCAAACTGGAAGGACAAAAATCATGGCCGTCTGGCTATTCAATCTCCATTGCCGGCTTCTCTGACAACAGTCCGTATGCAGAAATAACGAAGAGCATCCGAACAGACGAAAACGGGCAAGCTGATGTCACGCTCTCGGGCATCCCCGACAATGTGAAGACCTTGGAGGTCTGCGTGGTCAACAGTGTGCGCCGCCGCGTCATCTCTCTCTTCACCATCGACGCGCCCAACACGAACGACACGATTCGCATCAACACAGGCACGCTCAACGCTGGCATGTTTGCCAGCATACAGAAACAAATCTTCGACAAACAATGTTCCCACTGCCACAGCGGAAGCGCCTGGGCGGCATCGCTCAATTTGAACGAAGGCGAGAGCTATGCAAGCATGAAGAATATGCCAGCCAAACTGGTGGAAGGTCACAACCGTGTCACGCCAGGCGATGCTGCAAACAGCGTTCTTTATGAAGCGCTTGCCACAGAGGTGAGCGAAAACTGGAAGCACAACCACTCGAAAATCATGGTGACAGACCCTGTTGGACTTCAGCTCATCAAAGACTGGATAAACAACGGTGCCGAAGAATAGCGAGAAGACAAACACTGCAAAAAACATCTGCCGTATTGCCGCCTGCCTCATCACAGGAATGGCCATACGGCAGTTTCTATGTCAACAAAAAATGGGGCAAGACATCCCCACATATAGTGATTTTACATGCTGGCGAGAAAAAAAGCAGTTGTAGTTGGTTGTTTTTTCGTACCTTTGTAAACATAACAAGAAACACTAACAGAATGACTAACATACAGGAAAGAATAGCCGTTCAGTCCGAGGACTCCTTGGCTGAAATTTCTAAATTTGAGACAAAAGATGGTGTGACAGAATACCACGTGATTATTCATGCCACACATCCCGAACAAACATTCCAAGAGCAGCTCAACGCTGTTTTGAACAACTATTATTCTCTGCTTAAAACGACACTAAAAGGTGCCTCCTCAGTAATCAAACGCTATTTTCTGAGCGATGCCGCCAACCAATACAACACACTGCTTGCAACAGTGCCAGAGGTTCCAGCATGTGCCTGTTCCGTGGTTGAACAAGCGCCGCTCGACGGTACAAAAATCGCACTCTGGGTGAATCTGCAAACAGAAATCTGCGAAGAAAACTTCTCCCACGGGCTTTATCGCGTGAAACACGGTGCATATACCCACTTATGGGGAGGTGGTGCTACGGCTGAAGCCGACACGTCGGAAGGGCAAACCAGCCTACTGCTGAAGGATTATGTCATGCAACTGCTCAACAACGGTGCCCATTTGGCCAACAATTGCATCCGCACCTGGTTTTTCGTCCAAAACGTCGACACCAACTATGCAGGAGTCGTCTCAGCACGCAACGAGGAATTCTACACGCAAAACCTCACACCAAAGACACATTTCATTGCGAGCACGGGCATCGGCGGCCGCAACGCCAACCCCAAAACACTGGTGCAACTCGACAACTATGCAGTCGTGGGCATTGACTACGATAAACAAGTGAAGCATCTTTACGCGCCAACTCATCTGAACCCCACCTATGAATATGGCGTCAGTTTCGAACGGGGCACACGCGTTGACTATGGTGACCGTCGCCAAGTCTTCATCTCTGGAACGGCAAGCATTGACAACAAAGGAAACATCCTGCACGTTGGCGACATCCGCAAGCAAACGGAGCGCATGTGGGAAAATGTCGATGCTCTGCTCAAGGAGGCCGAATGCGGATTTGATGATGTCAGCCAAATGATTGTCTATCTGAGAGACCCCGCCGACCATGCCGTTGTCTCAAAAATGTTCAACCGTCGTTTCCCCGACATTCCAAAAGTCATTGTACTCGCTCCCGTATGCCGCCCGGGATGGCTCATTGAAATGGAATGTATGGCCACCAAAGCCATCACCAACGAAGCCTTCCCGAAATTCTGACGATTTCCTGACACTTTGGGAATCTGACGTATGACACCCTTACTAATAAATGCGCGACACGAAGTTTTGTTTACCTAACTGAGAAAACAAACTTCGTGTCGCTGCTTTTCTCCATGCCACATTCATGAAACATCTGATCATCTTCACATACGTTTTTCTGCTCATTCTTCTGGCAAGCGCCACCATCATTGAACACCATCAAGGGAGTGCCTTTGTGTCAGACCACATCTATCACACGCCTTGGTTTGTAGCCCTATGGGCATTGGCCACCCTTCTAATGATATACGCCTTGGTCAAGCGTAAACTATGGCACCGTCTCCCTCTTCTTATGCTCCACCTTTCCTTCGCCGTCATCCTGGGAGGAGGCCTGCTGACCTATTTTACCTCGACAAAAGGCATACTCCATCTCTCGCAAGGCATCCCCGTCAGGAATTTCCAAAGCGAAGATCTGAGCCGCACGTTCCCCCTCCCCTTCAATGTCATGCTGGACCGCTTTGACATCAAATGCTATCCCGGAACGGAAACGCCTGCCGACTATTTTTCACACCTGACGGTCATCAGTCGCGAAGGCATCAAACAGAAATGCAGCGTCTCAATGAACAAGATTCTGGAAATCGAAGGATACAGGTTCTACCAGTCGTCCTACGATGAAGACGGACAGGGCAGCTGGCTTTCAGTCAACTACGACCCGTGGGGAACCACACTCTCCTATGTGGGCTATATTCTACTGGCCATCTCCATGCTCCTCGTCCTCATTGACCGCCGCGAAGAATTCCGGCGACTTCTGCGAAACCCTCTGCTCCGGAAAGGCACACTCATCATTATGCTGGCAGCCGTGAGTCCCAGCCTCTCCGCGGCCTCCCGTTCGCTCCCTGCGTTCAACCGAGAAAAGGCCGATTCATTGGCTGCCAAGCAGGTGGTCTACAACGGACGCGTTGCCCCATTCAACACCCTGGCACACGATTTCATCCTGAAACTCTACGGGAAAGACAGCTATGGCGGCCTGTCGCCAGAACAAGTCGTCTCAGGATGGCTCCTGCGCCCCGACGTCTGGCAAAACGAACCCATGATTCTCATCAAAAACAAAGAATTGCGCCAACTGCTGGGCCTTGACGGAAAATATGCACGACTGACCGACCTCTTCCGCGGCAACGAATATATCCTTCGCCGATATTGGAACGGAAACGGCAACGCGATTGCCCCATCCGCCGATCCGCTGCAAAAGGCCATTGCGGAGACCGATGAGAAAGTGGGGCTCATCATGATGCTGCAAAACGGCACGCTCATCAAGCCGTTGCCAAAAGACGGCAGTGTGAAACCGCTGAGCCCCCAACGCGTCAAAGCTGAAATTCTCTACAACAGCATCCCCACGACGAAAATTCTCTTCATCGTGTGCTTCGTCTGCGCCCTGATTTCTTTCACGTTGATGGCATACAAAAGCATACGAAACCTCAAGCCCAACGTCCTCGACCAAAAAATTCTCCCCGCCATGCTGTTTCTCACCACTGCCGCGTTGGGCGTCGCCTTCGCGCTGCGATGGTACATTGCAGACCACATTCCCATGAGCAACGGATTTGAAACGATGCAATTCATGGCGCTCTGCACACTGGCATTTTCAAGTATCTTCCACCATCGCTTCCGCATTCTGCTTCCCTTCGGCTTCCTTTTGGGAGGCTTCGCCCTGCTGGTGTCACACCTCGGCCAGAGCAATCCGCAAATCACGAACCTCATGCCCGTTCTCGCCTCGCCCTGGTTGAGCCTGCACGTCTCCGTGATTATGATAGGCTACGCCTTGCTGGCTTTCACCATGCTCACAGGCATCCTCGGACTGTGCATTTCTCGGCAAGCCGAACCACTCATGCTTTTCGGACGCCTCCTCCTCTACCCTGCTGTCTTCTTCCTCGGCATCGGCATTTTCTTGGGCGCCGTGTGGGCCAACCAGTCTTGGGGCGCCTACTGGAGCTGGGACCCTAAAGAGACATGGGCCTTGATTACCTTCATGGTCTATGCCATCGGCTTCCACAGCCATTCTCTCCCCTGGTTGCGCAGCGCAAAACGCTTCCACTGCTTTTGCGTCTTGTCGTTTCTCACTGTGCTCATGACTTACTTTGGTGTCAATTTCTTCCTGTCTGGAATGCACTCTTACGCAGGATAACAGGGGCTGACACGCTTGTCACACGTACACTTTAGTTTGAAGCAATAAAAAGAACGCCTTAACCGCTAACAGACAACGGTTAAGGCGTTATTATTTTTAATCGTAATGCACTTAAAATCTGTAGATTTACTTCTTTCAGTGTACTATTCCGTACACCGCAATTAAAGAAATATCGACAGAATAAGCGAGATTAATACCTCTCATTTTCATTCGGGAAATCACACGACTTCACATCGGCAACATACTGTCCGATGGCATCCGTCATTATGGTGTGCAAGTCGGCATAACGACGCAGGAATTTCGGACTGAAGCCTTGGGTCATTCCCAACATGTCGTTGACGACCAAGACCTGACCATCAGCCGTTCCGCCGCCAATACCTATCACTGGAATGGAGAGTTCTTTGACCAGACGCTGCGTGAGCGCTGCGGGAATTTTCTCAACGACACAAGCACAACACCCAGCCTCTTCGAGCAAATGGGCGTCGTTCACCAGCTTCGCAGCCTCAGCCTCCTGACGCGCACGCAAACCGAAACCACCAAAGACATTGACGCTCTGAGGTGTCAGTCCTAAATGGCCAACAACAGGGATGCCAGAGGCGATGATGCGCTTCACGGCGGGAAGGATTTCCTCACCGCCTTCGAGTTTCAAGGCGTCGCAGCCTGTTTCTTTCATGATGCGAACGGCATTGCGCATGGCTTCTTCCGTTGACACCTGATAGGAACCGAAAGGCATGTCGCAAACGACAAAGGCACGCTTCACAGCACGCACCACGCTGCGAGCGTGGTAAATCATCTCATCAACTGTAATGGGAAGGGTTGTCATGTTTCCAGCCATCACGTTGGAAGCACTGTCGCCAATGAGTATCGCGTCAACTCCAGCACCGTCAACAATGGAAGCCGTGGTATAGTCGTACGCCGTGAGCATGGCAATCTGCTTGCCCTCTGCTTTCATTTCACGGAGGCGCGGCGCTGTCACCTTCCGGGTATCTTCAACTAAATATGCAGACATTGTTTTTGTGTATTTTTATGGGGCGGCTCTAATTTTCTTAGCTTTAGAACGCTCCACATTTTATATGTTCTATTATCAAGAGAGACTGAAGCCTTCAAAATGAGGGATGACCTTATCGGACAGCGGCGCAATCATTTCCACGGGATTGGAGGTGGACAAACCGATGACAAAGGCGCCCGAATCACGCGCGGCACGCAGACCGTTGATGCTGTCCTCAAAAACAACACACGAACGTATGGGACATTGCAAGCGCTCGGCGGCAATGAGATAGCAATCGGGAGCGGGCTTTGAGCGCGGCGTGTCTTCTGAAGTCAGAATGGCCGTAAAGAGTTGCTTGAGTTCGGGATGCGCGGCATAGACCTGGGCCATCTTCGCCTGATTGGAACTGGTCACGACTGCTGCCGGAATGCCTTTCTCCCGCAATCCTTCCACAAAGCGGACGGCTCCAGGAATGTAGGGGTAGCTCATGTGGCGCTCAAATTCGTTCAGTCGTTCACGCAGAAAATCCTGCTGCGAGACCTCAGGAAAATAGGTGTCGAAAATATAGGTAAGGGTCTGCCCCTTCACTGCCGCGGCAAAATTAGCATCGGGCAGTTTGAACTCACGCCCCATGGCGGCCCAAAACTCCGTGTACTGCGGCTCCGTGTCAATGATGACACCGTCAAGGTCAAACAACGCCGCAGAGATATTCTTTTCTTTTGGATTCATTTCTGATATATTAGCTGGGGCTGGAAGGACACCAAACAGCCAATAGCAAAGCTGCATGGCGAACTTCCGCAAATCGCAAATCATCACGATTGAACGCTCCGTACGCCCCAAAGAAACTGCAAAGATACGAATTTCAGACTGAATGGCGCGATGGATTCTGAGAAAACAATGCCGTGGGGCATGGTTTGCAACAATACGGCGATGCAATATGACAATAAACGGAAAATAATTAGTAACTTTGCCCAAACGCTGAAACGGAACGGCCTTCGGGCAGAAAGCAAAGAGCGTTTGCAACAAAAACCGTTTAACTCTAAGGGGCATAAGAAGGTTGGCGTAAATTCCCTTCTCCTGACAGACAAACCTGTCCTCCCCATAAAACATCATACAATGGAACCTCTCAAACACGAATGTGGCGTTGCCATGGTCAGACTGCTGAAGCCGTTGGATTTCTATCAGCAGAAATATGGCACGTGGATGTATGGGCTGAACAAACTCTATCTCATGATGGAGAAACAGCACAACCGCGGACAGGAAGGCGCAGGCTTGGCAAGCGTCAAGATGAACGCCGCGCCGGGAGAAGAATTCTTCTTCCGCGAGAGGGCATTGGGCACAACGGCCATTGAAGAAATCTTCAAGGCCGTCCACGGCAATTTCAAGAATTTTGAGAACAAGCAACTGGCGGATGCACAATTCGCCAGCCGTCATATTCCCTTTGCGGGAGAGATTTACATGGGCCACCTGCGGTATTCAACAACCGGCAAGAGTGGCCTTTCTTATGTACACCCGTTCATGCGAAGAAACAACTGGCGCGCCAAAAACCTATGTATCTGCGCCAACTTCAACATGACAAACGTCGAGGAAATCTTTGAGGAAATCGCTTCGAAGGGACAACACCCGCGCATGGTGTCGGACACCTACATCCTGCTCGAACAACTGGGACACCGGCTTGACCGAGAGAGCGAGCGCAATTTTGTTGAGGCGCAAAAGATAGGGCTGGAAGGCACGGAGATTACAAAATATATCGAAGACCACATCAACGTGGCCAACATTCTCAAACAGGCAGCGCCGATTTGGGACGGAGGGTACGTGCTGTGTGGCGTCACTGGTAGCGGCGAAATGTTTACGCTTCGCGACCCGTGGGGCATCCGCCCTGCTTTTTGGTATAAAAACGACGAACTGCTGGTGGTGGCTTCTGAGCGTCCGGTGATCCAGACTTCGCTTGACCTTGAAGCGGAAGAGATTCATGAACTGAAGCCGGGAGAAGGACTCATCATGAGCAAAGACGGCAAGTTCAGAACGGAGCAGATTCTCACCCCAAAGAACTTGGCGGCCTGCTCGTTTGAAAGGGTATATTTCTCACGCGGCTCCGACAAAGACATCTATCAAGAAAGGAAAGCACTGGGACGCACTTTGGTGGCGCCCATTCTCAAGGCGGTGGACGGCGAACTCGACCAAACGGTGTTCTCCTACATCCCCAACACGGCCGAAGCGGCTTACTACGGACTACTGGAAGGCTTCGACAATTTCCTCAACAAGCAGAAAATGGAAGCCATTGCCGCCTTGGGGGCAAACCCCGACATCAAGACGGTGGCAAAGATTCTCGACCGACGCATCCGCTCAGAAAAAATCGCATGGAAAGACATCAAAATGCGAACGTTCATTGCTGAAGGTAACAGCAGAAACGACTTGGCGGCACACGTTTATGACATCACCTACGGAAGCGTTGAAGCCGGAAAGGACAACCTGGTGGTGATTGACGACAGCATCGTCCGCGGGACAACGCTCCGCGAGAGCATCATCAGAATCCTCGACCGCCTACACCCAAAGCGCATTGTTGTTGTCAGCTCGTCGCCGCAAGTAAGATTCCCGGACTACTACGGCATCGACATGTCGCACATGGATGAATTCATCGCCTTTAAGGCTGCCATTGCGCTCACCTTGGAACAAGGCGGGGAAACAAGACTGAAAGATATTTACAGGCGCTGCAAGGAACAGGAGAACCTGCCGAAGGAACAGATAAAGAACTTTGTGAAGGAAGTGTACGCCCCATTTTCAGACGATGACATCTCAAAGAAGATGGCGGAACTTTTGCGCCCCAACGGCGTAACAACCGAAATCCACATCGTCTATCAAAGTCTGGAGGGACTGCACAAAGCCTGTCCGACAAGTCCAGGCGACTGGTACTTCAGTGGCGATTATCCGACTCCCGGCGGCACAAAGCGAGTCAACCAGGCATTTATCGACTACTACGAGACAAACTTTCCAAACAAGAACTGATGGTTTTACGTCGATGCGAAACAGGGAAGTCCATAAGAATGGAGTACGAAAGAATTGCCCGACAATCAGAAACTCATATTTAACTAATGGTGAAAGAATAAGTTGGCAATTTTGACAGGGCATAAGATATAACTCCTTATTCCTCAAAATTGCACAAGTTATTTTTTACCATTACTTACAATTGAAATAACCAAACGGCAGCTTTCAGAAGACTGCATCTCTGGGGATGCCGTACCAGAAGAAACACAAACTATATATATGCGAAACGTAACACTTATTTTAGACGATGGAACGAAGTTCCACGGTAAGTCATTTGGCTACGAAAGCCCAGTAGCGGGCGAGGTGGTGTTCAACACCGCCATGATGGGGTATCCAGAAAGCCTCACCGACCCCTCATACGCAGGACAGTTGATGACGCTTACCTATCCCTTGGTCGGCAACTATGGCGTTCCTCCTTTCACGGTTGGAGACGACAAATTGGCCACCTTTATGGAAAGCGACAAAATTTATGCCTCGGCCATCATCGTGAGTGATTACAGCGAGACATACAGCCACTGGAATGCCGTTGAAAGTCTCGGCGACTGGCTCAAGCGCGAAAAGGTGCCAGGCATCACAGGCATCGACACGCGAGAGCTGACGAAGGTACTCCGTGAACATGGCGTGATGATGGGAAAAATCGTTTTCGACGATGAGCCCAACAATATCCCGACTGCAGAATACAATGGCGTGAACTATGTGGCAAAGGTTTCATGCAAGGAAATCATCCGATACAACGAGGGAGCTGAAAAGAAAGTGGTTCTCGTTGACTGCGGCGTGAAGAACAACATCATCCGCTGCCTCATCCGCCGCGGCGTAGAAGTCATCCGCGTGCCTTGGAATTATGATTTCAACGACATGGAATTCGATGGTCTGTTCCTGGCCAACGGCCCTGGCGACCCCGACACTTGCGCTGATGCCGTTGCCAACATCAAGAAGTTCCTTGCAAATCCAAACGTTCGCCCCTGCATGGGCATCTGCATGGGAAACCAGCTGCTCTCAAAAGCGGCCGGAGCGTCTATCTACAAACTGAAATACGGACACCGCAGCCACAACCAGCCAGTGCGTATGGTGGGCACGAACCGCTGCTTCGTCACCAGCCAAAACCACGGCTATGCCGTTGACAACAACACGCTTCCAAGCGATTGGGAACCATTGTTCATCAATATGAACGACGGATCTAACGAGGGCGTTCGACACAAAACGAATCCTTGGTTCTCTGCACAGTTCCATCCGGAAGCATGCAGCGGTCCTGTCGACACGGAGTTCCTCTTCGATGATTTCGTAAAACTGCTGTAAACAAATGACCATTAAGCTGGTGAGCACGACTAATATATAAGGTATAATTAAGACAAGAGAATCCGTTTCATATCTGCGAAGCAACGAAGCTTTCCAGATACAAGAAAGATTCCTGCCACCTGCTTATCTAAATCACACCACATTAAAACAAGATAATATGTCAAACGATATAAAGAAAGTTCTCCTCTTAGGTTCTGGCGCACTCAAAATCGGTGAAGCGGGCGAATTCGACTATTCCGGCTCTCAGGCACTGAAGGCCCTCAAGGAAGAAGGCATCGAAACGGTTCTCATCAACCCGAACATCGCCACAGTACAGACGTCAGAAGGTGTTGCCGACCGCATCTACTTCCTGCCTGTCACTCCCTTCTTCGTTGAAAAGGTCATCGAAAAGGAACGTCCACAAGGCATCATGCTCGCCTTCGGCGGACAGACGGCCTTGAACTGCGGCGTGGAACTTTTCCAAAGCGGCATCTTGGAGAAATATAACCTTCAGGTGCTTGGCACACCCGTTGAAGCCATCATGAACACGGAAGACCGTGAACTCTTCATCGGCAAGCTCAACGAAATCAACGTCAAAACCATCAAGAGCGAAGCCTGCGAAACCATCGAACAGGCACGTCAGGCTGCAGCAGAACTGGGCTATCCAGTGATTCTCCGCGCTGCCTACGCCCTCGGCGGTTTGGGTTCCGGCTTCTGCGACAATGAGGAAGAGCTCAACAAGCTGGCTGAAAAGGCGTTCTCATTCTCTCCACAGGTACTCGTTGAAAAAAGCTTGAAGGGATGGAAGGAAATTGAATACGAAGTGGTGCGCGACCGTTTCGACAATTGTATCACGGTCTGCAACATGGAAAACTTCGACCCGCTCGGCATCCATACAGGTGAAAGTATCGTAATCGCACCATCGCAGACTCTCACGAACTCTGAATACCACAAGCTCCGCGAGCTCTCCATCCGCATCGTACGCCACGTGGGCATCGTCGGAGAATGTAACGTTCAGTATGCCTTCGATCCCAATTCTGAAGACTACCGCGTCATCGAAGTCAACGCCCGTTTGTCGCGCTCTTCAGCCTTGGCATCAAAAGCGACGGGCTATCCTTTGGCCTTCGTTGCCGCCAAATTGGGATTGGGCTACGGCCTCTTCGAGCTCAAGAACTCTGTGACGAAAACAACAAGCGCCTTCTTCGAACCAGCACTCGACTACGTTGTCTGCAAAATCCCTCGCTGGGACTTGGGAAAATTCCGTGGCGTTGACCGCGAACTGGGTTCTTCCATGAAGAGCGTCGGCGAAGTGATGGCCATCGGCCGCACCTTCGAAGAAGTGATTCAGAAAGGCCTCCGCATGATCGGCCAAGGCATGCACGGATTCGTCGACAATAAGGAAATCAAGATTGACAACGTTGACGAGGCTCTGCGCGAACCGACCGACAAACGTATTTTTGTCATTGAAAAGGCTTTCAAGGCTGGATACACCATCGACCAGATTCACGATCTGACGAAAATCGACCGCTGGTTCCTCCAGAAACTCTATAACATCCACAAAACCGACCAGGAACTCCACGCTTGCACCAGCATCAACGTGCTCGACAACGAATTGATGCGAAAAGCCAAGATTCAGGGCTTCACCGACTTCCAGATTGCACGCGCCGTTGGTATGGAGCAAGACATGGACATCGAAAAGGCCATCATGGCTGTTCGTGCACGCCGCAAACAAGCTGGCATCGTTCCCGTTGTAAAGCAGATTGACACGTTGGCAGCTGAGTATCCAGCTCAGACCAACTACCTCTATGTAACTTACAGCGGCATTGCACACGACATCCAGTTTGAACACGACAAGCGCTCGGTTGTGGTGCTCGGTTCTGGTGCATACCGCATCGGCTCGTCCGTTGAATTTGACTGGTGTGGCGTTCAGGCGCTCAACACCATCCGTCGCGAAGGCTATCGCAGCATCATGATCAACTACAACCCGGAAACGGTTTCAACGGACTATGACATGTGCGACCGCCTCTATTTCGATGAACTCACCTTCGAACGCGTGATGGACATCATCGAACTGGAAATGCCTTACGGTGTCATCGTTTCTACGGGTGGACAGATTCCTAACAACCTGGCAATGCGCCTGGATGCTGAAAACGTGAACCTGCTCGGCACGCAAGCACGCTATATCGACAACGCTGAAGACCGCGAAAAGTTCTCAGAGATGCTCAACAGAATCGGTGTTGACCAGCCGGAATGGAGCGCACTGACTTCTATGGACGACATCCAGCAGTTTATCTCGCGCGTTGGCTTCCCTGTACTTGTACGTCCTTCGTATGTCCTCTCTGGCGCTGCGATGAACGTATGTTCAAACCAGGAAGAACTCGAACGCTTCCTCAAATTGGCCGCCAACGTGTCGAAGAAACACCCAGTGGTTGTTTCCCGCTTCATGCAGCATGCCAAGGAGGTTGAAATGGACGCCGTTGCAAAAGACGGTGAAATCATCGCCTACGCCATTTCTGAGCACATCGAATTTGCCGGTGTACACTCTGGCGACGCCACGATTCAATTCCCGCCGCAGAAGCTCTATGTTGAAACGGCACGCCGCATCAAGAAGATTTCCAAGCAGATTGCCAAGGAACTTCACATCTCTGGTCCGTTCAATATCCAGTTCCTCGCCAAAGAAAACGACATCAAGGTCATCGAGTGCAACTTGCGTGCCTCACGTTCCTTCCCGTTCGTCAGCAAGGTTCTCAAAATCAACCTCATCGAATTGGCAACTCGCATCATGCTAGGCCTGCCAGTGGAAAAACCGGCCAAGAGCCTCTTCGACCTCGACTACGTCGGCATCAAAGCATCTCAATTCTCATTCAACCGCTTGCAGAAGGCCGACCCAGTCCTCGGTGTCGACATGGCTTCAACGGGCGAAGTCGGCTGTCTGGGCGAAGATTCACGAACTGCGCTCATCAAGTCTATGCTCTCCGTTGGCCACCGCATCCCGAAGAAGAACATTCTGCTTTCAACCGGCGACGGCAAGCAGAAAGCCGAAATGCTGGCTGCCTGCCAGATGCTTCAAGCTCACGGCTACACGCTCTACGCAACAGGCGGAACAAGCCGCTATCTGACAGAAAACGGCATCAAGAACAACCTCGTTTACTGGCCAAGCGAAGAGGGACATCCGCAAGCCATCGACATGCTCCACAACCATGAAATCGACATGGTGGTCAATGTGCCGAAGAACCTCTCATCTAGCGAATTGAGCAACGGATATAAGATTCGCCGTGCAGCCATAGACCTCAACGTGCCACTCATCACCAACGCACGTTTGGCATCGGCTTTCATCTACGCTTTCTGCACCGTGAAGCTCGACGAACTCGACATCAAGTGCTGGCAGGAGTATTGATAAATAATACCGTAAATCAGCCAAGCAGCCGACAAGAAACAACTTGAGACATTTCCCTACCATCCTGCTTGGCATGACTATAACAGGCTCCCATCTTTCGCAAACTGAATAGATGGGAGCCTGTTTTTTATTCTGACAGATAATTCACAAAAATGCTGGCTTTGGAATTGGCCGACTTACAGCTGCATAACAAAAAGCGGGGCTTTGAAGGCAGTAATAATACTCATGCGGGGACTAGCAAATCAATAAGGACCCCGAAAAAATCATAAAGACATTTGCACTATACCACAGGACAGCAATAATCCGCAATCCACAGCTGAATGTTAGATTGAAGGCATCAACCAAGGAATACTTAAACCTGCCTACTAAATATTCATAATTATCTTCTACAAAATGGTCAGAATCGCCGCCAAATAGTTAACTTTGAACTTCGGATGGGCAACCTTCCAAAACGTTTTGGTTCCATGACGCGATACCGCTTTGACGCACAACGTTTAGGCGCTAAAAGAAGCGCATAGGGATGACAAAAAATGCAGTCAAGCATATCAAACTGGCTTTTCCCTACATGGATATTATAAATTTTGAATACCTACTTATAATTAATGGGCTTAATCATCTTATATTTTTTAGGCGCACTTTCGATGTCCTTTCTATGCTCCGTTCTTGAAGCGGTGCTTCTCTCAACCCCCATGTCTTTCATCACGATGAAGGAAAGTCAAGGCAACAAAACGGCCTCTTTGATGAAAGACTATAAAGACAATGTCGACCGTCCGGTAGGTGCAATTCTTTCGCTCAACACCATCGCACACACCATCGGTTCTGCTGGTGTCGGTGCTGAATCCATCAAACTTTTTGGCGAAGAATATTTTGGCATCGTCTCAGCCGTGCTCACGTTGCTCATCCTGGTGCTCTCTGAAATCATCCCGAAAACCATCGGGGCTTCCTACTGGCGCTCACTCGCAATGCCGTCCACGAAAATCATACGGATATTGATTGTTATCACTTATCCGCTTGTGCTGCTTTCCGAACTCATAACGAAGGTGTTTACGCCCAAAGGCAAACAAAGTTCTATGAGCCGCGAAGAAGTATCTGCTATGGTTGACGTTGGCACAACTGAAGGTGTTTTCCGGGAGTCTGAAAGCAAAATCATCAAGAACTGCATCCGCTTGTCAGGCATCAAGGCCAAGGACGTAATGACACCTTTCATTGTCGTGGAATCAGCAAACATGAATCTCACGGTCAAAGACTTCTACAAACAGCAGGAATGGAATTTCTCGCGCATACCAGTATATGACAAAGACAAGGAATACATCACCGGGTATGTGTTGAAAGACATGGTACTGAAATATCTGTCGGAAGATAAATTCCAAACAAAACTGTCTGACTTGATACGCCCCATCCTTTCTTTCGGTGAGGGAGAATCACTGTATCACATCTGGGAAAAGATGCTCGAGAAACGGGAACATATCTCCATCATCGTTGACGAATACGGCTGTCTTCGAGGTGTGGTATCAATGGAAGACATTATCGAAACGATGACTGGAGTGGAGATTGTAGACGAAGTCGATGTTGCAGTTGACATGCAGGCATTGGCCAAAGAAAAATCGGCACAATATAAGAAACGGCGCAACAGCATCGTATAAACGATGCGATTCCCGACAAGACACTATACGGGATGGAAAACATAACAGACAAGAAAACCATCCGCAATCTCAAACACAATAAAAAATCATACTTGCTTTTGACGTTTTCAAAGGGTGTATCTCTGTGCCGAAAGCCAGGGCAACATCTATATAAATCCACCACATCGCGCAAGCAACATAGCAACACCTGGTGAAACACGATGCAACAACTCCAATAAACCAAATTCTATATTTGTTAGCGAACACTGTCCCAGATGCGGTCGTATCTCGACCCAGACGCGACCGCACCTCCTCCCAGATTCGGTCGTGTCTCATCCCAGATTCGCTCGTGCCTCGTCCCAGATTCGCTAAAAAACAAAGGCCTTGAATTACGAAGAGTAATGCGGTCAACATCAACTGACGTAGCAAGGGAACGCTGACAAGGAATCCTTCTGAAGCCCACCATTTTAAAAATACTACTCGGCGCGGGATTTAAGGTGGCATTGCTGCCCTCTTCTTTCGGCTGTCCTGTTGCATTGTCATTAAAAAAACGCTTTATCAGCATTCCATTTGTAAACACACTGACGAAATGCTGGAAAAATGTTGCCTAACGAATTGGCAAACAACACCTCTGCCACAGAGAGAAACAAAAAATCCTCGCGAAGGAAATTTCCTCGCGAGGATTTTTTTGTTTATTTGATTATTCAATTATTCAGCGCGGAGCGTGAAACGCTTGAAGTCAACAACGGTCAGTTCCTTGTCGGCAGACTTCAAGTAGTCAGTTACAGACATCTTGGAATCCTGGATGTATTCCTGGTTGAGCAAGCAAGACTCCTTGAAGAACTTGTTCATACGACCATTAGCGATGTTCTGAATCATCTGTTCAGGGAGGTTGGCAGCCTTCTGTTCAGCAGTTGCCTGCTTCAAATCGCGAATCTGCTGTGCCTGTTCCTCTGTGATGTTACCCTTGCGGATACCTTCTTCGAGGTGGTCTTCGCTTTCAGCGATGTAGAGGTTGAAACCAGCCTTCTTCAAAGCAGCCTCAACAGCCTTCTTCACCTGCTCTTCCTTGGTCTTTTCGATGGCGACCTTCAATTCTTCGTCCTTAACAGCCTGAGGAACTGAAGCCTCGTCAAGAGCAACAGGGTTCATGGCAGCTACCTGCATGGCGATGTTGTGAGCCTGTTCTTCAGCAGGCTTGTTGGTCTGAACCATGGTGCAGAGCATGTGACGGCCCATGTGGTCGTAAACAGAAACATTCTCACCTTCGATGAAGCTGTAACCATCGAGTTCCATCTTCTCACCAGTGATACCGCTACGATCCGTAACAGCGTCAGCAACAGTGTGGCCAGCCATAGGCAGAGCCTTAACTTCATCGAGAGACTTGCACTTGTTGGCAACAGCTACGTCGAGAATATCTTGAGCCAATTTCACGAAATCAGCATTCTTGGCAACGAAGTCAGTTTCGCACTTGAGAGCAATGATAGCGGCAAAGCCGTTTTCATACTTACAAAGAACGCAACCTTCAGCTGCTTCACGGTCAGAACGCTTTGCAGCGACAGCCTGACCCTTCTTGCGGATGATTTCGATAGCGGCTTCGATGTCGCCGTTAGCTTCAGTCAAGGCCTTCTTGCAATCGCCGAGACCAGCACCTGTCATGGTGCGAAGCTTTTTGATATCTTCTAATCCTACTGCCATAGTTATAGTAGTATTTTTATAAGAATAGGTCCTAAAATCACGTCATTGATGCAGTTTTAGAACCTACCCTATTGGTTTTAACAAAATGATTTATTATTCAGCTGGAGCTGCAGGAGTTTCTGCTTCAGGAGCAGCAACTTCCTTCTCTACGCGAGCCTTGGCAGCACGCTTGCGACCCTTTTCGCCTTCGCCAGCGGCTTCAGCGTCAACCTTTTCAGCCTTGCGTTCAGCAACGCCTTCAGCGATGGCACCGCAGCAAGCTTCGAGGATAACCTCTACGCTCTTGTTAGCGTCGTCGTTGGCAGGGATTACGAAATCGATAGACGTAGGATCACTGTTGGTATCAACGATACCGAACACAGGAATACCCAAACGCTGAGCTTCCTTAACAGCGATGTGCTCTTTGCATACGTCAACAACGAAGAGCGCAGCAGGGAGCTTGTTCAAGTCGGCGATAGAACCGAGGTTCTTTTCCAACTTGGCACGCTGACGAGAGATCTGGAGGATTTCGCGCTTAGAGAGGTTTGAGAAAGTGCCGTCGTTCATCAACTTGTCAATATTGGCCATTTTCTTGACAGCCTTACGGATTGTCGGGAAGTTGGTCAACATACCACCCGGCCAACGCTCCGTAACGAACGGCATATTTACAGAAGCTGCCTTTTCAGCAACAACTTCCTTGGCTTGTTTTTTAGTAGCTACGAAAAGAATCTTGCGACCAGACTTAGCAATCTGCTTCAAAGCTTCAGCAGCTTCGTCAACCTTGGCTACAGTCTTGTGAAGATCGATGATGTGGATGCCGTTGCGCTCCATGAAGATGTAAGGAGCCATAGCAGGATTCCACTTACGCTTGAGGTGACCGAAATGACAGCCAGCCTCCAAAAGGGTTTCAAAATTTGTTCTTGACATTTTGAAATTTGTTTATTCGTTTACTTTCTTTTGAGTTGTTTGGGCACAAGCGTTTCTCATGCACCCTGAGTTTTTAGTTCAACCAGCCATCGGGTAGTTCTCCACCAAGGGAAGTCCCAATGGTTTAGATGCTAAACGTAATCCAGCAGTAAATGGCCGAATATTAACGTTTACTGAACTGGAAGCGGCGACGTGCTTTTGGACGACCTGGCTTCTTACGTTCAACAGAACGAGAGTCGCGGGTCATGAAGCCTTCAGCGCGAAGAGCCTTCTTGTCGTCGGCGTTAACCTTAACCAAAGCGCGAGCAATGGCGAGGCGGAGAGCCTGGCTCTGACCAGTGAAACCACCACCAACGAGGTTAGCCTTGATGTCGTACTTTTCAGCAACATCCAACAAAGTCAATGGTTGCTTAACCACGAACTGGAGGATAGTTGAAGGGAAGTATTCAGTCAAGTCTCTCTTGTTAATCGTAATCTTACCAGTACCTTCAGTGAGATATACACGAGCGACGGAGCTCTTACGACGACCTAATGCGTTGATAATTTCCATGTCTGCTTTAATTATTTATACAAGTTAATATCAATTGCCTTGGGGTTCTGAGCCTCATGCTTGTGTTCAGCGCCTTCGTAAACATAGAGGTTGCTGAGCAACTTAGCACCCAAACGGTTTTTGGGAAGCATACCTTTCACTACGCGATGGAGCAAGCGATCTGCACCATTTTCCTTAGCCATGATGCTTGAAGGAGTGTGTTCGCGCTGACCACCAGGATAACCGGTATAGGTATAGTAAACACGATCTGTCCACTTTTTACCAGTCAGTCTTACCTTGTCGGCATTGATAATGATAACATTGTCACCGCAGTCTACGTGAGGAGTAAAGTTTGGTTTGTACTTACCACGCAACAGCTTGGCAACCTTGGTGCAAAGACGACCCAAAACCTGGTCAGTAGCATCAACTACGACCCATTCTTTCTGGGCAGTTTCTTTGTTAGCAGAAATGGTCTTGTAACTTAAAGTATCCACTCTTCTTTTGTTTTTAAAATGTGTAACTACTAATATTTATCTTTTCCGCAAGCCTTGAAACGGCCTTCTCACTCGGCCAATGAGCAAGATTGCCAGCTCATGCGGACGCAGGCCTAAGGAGCCCACTTGATAATAATCGGCGTGCAAAGGTACTTCTTTTTTATTTCATGGCAAATATTTTGACGTTTTTTCTTTGCGAACACCCTATAAATTAAGTATAAAGGACCGCATCCCCGCCTCTCTACCTGCATTTTAAGAAGCGAGAATGGCAGATGAGAAACTGCCAGTTCTTTTTTCAAAAAATGACGGCAAGATATGAAGGCATCTTTTCCCTTCAAATTCATCTTTATCTCACCAGCGTTTCCCATACCACCGCCCCATCCCACAAGCCAGGCTTGCAATAACGCCCTTATTTGCCGCTCCTATTCTGTCGCGGAATTATTTTGTAACGCCATGCCATCCTTTTTTCAAATGAAATCTTGTAATTTTGCACCCGCAAAACATATATATCCCATAAAATGCAAGCATTCTACACTGTTTTTCTTCTGCTTCTCTCAAACGTATTCATGACTTTCGCTTGGTACGGCCACCTCAAATTACAACAAACGGGAACGAGTTCCCATTGGCCGCTGATTGCAGTCATCCTGTTCTCTTGGGGCGTCGCCCTCTTTGAATATTGCTGCCAAGTACCGGCCAACCGCATCGGCTTCGTCGACAATGGCGGTCCGTTTTCGCTCATACAGCTTAAGGTGATTCAGGAAGTGGTGTCGCTGATTGTCTTCACCATAATCGTCACGACGCTCTTCCGCGGAGAATCGCTCCATTGGAACCACATGGTGGCCTTCTGTTGTTTGGTGGCCGCCGTTTATTTCGTTTTCAAATAACACTTCCCTCGCAAGCTATCAACACGCAAAGGGATAGGAAAACAAAACGTTTCCCCCTTGAAGGTTTCCCCCTTGAAAGAAACACACTAAAACTATGTTCACACAAAACCCTTCTGAAACGACTGACACACAGACCAATGCCTTGACGCCATCCAGCATCTCCGAAAAGCACGAACTTGCCGACGGAGGCACGCTGCACATCAAGACTTTCGACCAGCTCACGACATCAGAACTCTACAACCTGCTACACGTGCGCTCATCGGTTTTTATCGTTGAGCAAAACTGTGTCTACCAAGACATTGACTATAACGACCAGACTGCTATCCATCTTTGGATCACGCAAGACGGCAAGACCGTAGCCATTTGCCGTATATGCCCTGCTGGGACGAAGTTGGGAGATGTGAGCATCGGAAGAGTCATCTCCACTGAGCGCGGCAAGGGATATGGAAAGGTAATTTTCCAAGCTGCCATTGACGCCGCCAAACGTTTCCTCAAAGACTTCGATACAATCAAAATCGAATCGCAGCTCACGAAGCAGCATTTCTATGAAAAGTTTGGCTTTCAAGCCACGTCAGAACCTTTCATGATGGAAGGGTTGCTGCATCTTAACATGATACTAAAAATCGAATAAAAAGCAGGCATGACGGGCCGCCACTCATAGTGGGCAGTTCGTCATGCCTGTTTTTCTTCCACAGCGTCAAAAGAAAGCGGAGATAACTTGTGCAATCCAGAAAATCGAACTATTTTTGCAGATAAAACACGCTACATTTACACACCACATTTAAAAGATATGGCAAAAGCAAAAAACCTCATAGCAGCCGCTGCTCTTGGCCTTGGACTCTGTTTTCCAAACGCCATGACGGCAGGCGACATCAACATCATCCCGACGCCCATGGAAATGACCGAGGGCACCGGAGTTTTTAGAATCGACAACAACACGAGAATTGCGAGCAAAGGGAAAGAGGCCAGCACCGTGGCCAAATTGTTTGCCGCAAAATTCAAACGCGCATCCAAGATAACGCTCAAAGGCGGCAAGGCGGGCAGCAAAAATACCATCACTTTCGCCATCGACAAGAATATCAAGGGAAAGGAAGCATACCGATTGGAAGTCACTCCGGAAAAGGTGGTGGCAACGGCTTCTACGGAAACCGGACTTTACTATGCCATGCAATCTGTCTTACAGCTGTTGCCAGCGGAAATAGAGCAGACTTTCAACGGCTTAAACCAAGTTTCATGGGAAATGCCCGCCGTCAGCATCAACGACGCGCCACGCTTCACCTATCGCGGCGTAATGCTCGACCCATGCCGTCATTTTCTACCCGTCAGCGCCGTGAAAGAAGAAATTGAGCGGTTGTCGGCCTATAAAATCAACCGTGTACACTGGCACTTGACCGACGACCAAGGATGGCGCATTGAAATCAAGAAATATCCCAAACTAACCACCATCGGTTCGCAGCGCGTGGAAGGCGACGGCAGCATACACCGCGGTTTCTACACGCAAGAGGAAGTGCGCGAAGTGGTGGCCTTCGCCAAAGCCCACCACGTGGAAATCGTTCCCGAACTGGAAATGCCCGGACACGGCATGGCCGCCATTGCCGCCTATCCCTGGCTCTCATGCCAGGGCGAGCAAATGACGCCGCGCATTATTTGGGGCGTTGAAGACGTAGTGTTCTGCCCCGGAAAGGAAACGACCTTCCGTTTCCTGGAAGATGTCATCGACGAAATGGTGCCGCTCTTCCCTGGCAAACTGTTCCACATCGGCGGCGACGAGTCTCCGCGCGGAGAATGGGCAAAATGCGACAGTTGCCAAACGCGCATGAAGACGCAGGGCTATAAAAAGGAAGCGCAACTGCAAAGCTACCTCATTGCTCGCATAAGCAAACACCTGGCCAAGAAGGGCAAGCAGCTCATCGGATGGGACGAGATATTGGAAGGCGGTGACCTCGACACGACGGCCGTTGTGATGTCATGGCGCGGTGAAGACGGCGGCATTGCCGCTGCCCGCATGGGTCACCACGTATTGATGACGCCCTCCAACAAAGGATATTATTTCGACACCTTCCAAAGCGACCCTGCAACGGAACCCGTTGCCATCGGCGGCTACACCACTCTGAAAAAGGTTTACGATTATGACCCAATTCCAGCCACCTTGCGCCAGAACCACCAGGAGAACTATGTGCTCGGCGTGCAGGCGAACTGCTGGAGCGAGTATATCTACAACGCTGCCAACTTGGAATACAGACTGTTTCCACGTGCATTGGCCTTGGCAGAAGTGGCATGGTCGCCCGTGGAGCGGAAGAACTATGCCGACTTTGTGCGCCGTGCAGACAACGATGCCTCTAAGCGTCTGAAGGCATGGGATGTCAACTATCACATTCCCGTTCCGGCACAAGTCGGTGGAAGCCTAAACCACCTCGCATTTGTCGACCAAAAACAGGTGAGCCTCACCACGCCACGCCCATTGCGCATTGTCTACACCACTGACGGAACGACTCCCACTCTGGAATCGCCCACATACACGGCTCCCCTCACGCTGACGCAAAGCACCCGATTGCGCGTTGCCTCTGTCCTGCCTTCCGGCGACATGAGCCCCGTCCGCGACATCGAGGTCAAGAAAAGCAACTATCTCCCCGCACAGGAAGTAGGCCGCACGCTGCTCAGCGGACTAAACCTCTCTGTATATAAAGGTACGTATCTAAGCCCCTACCAATTGCCGCAAACGCCAGACTATACAAAAGAAATTGCCGATTTGCGCCCCATCCGCACGCAGACACGTGTTCCTGGCAACGTTCGCAACGTTGAGAACTACGCAGCCATAGCCGAAGGGTTTGTCAATATCGACCAAGACGGCGTTTACGAATTTTCAAGCAACAACAGTCAGGTTTGGATTGACGGTCAACTGCTCATCGACAATTCGCAAATGCCTTGCCCACGCTATTCGCCCAACAACGCCGAAATAGCCTTGGCCAAGGGCCTGCACCGCTTCAAGGTCACCTTTGTCGGCGGCATTTTCGAAGGATGGCCCACCTACTGGGACGACGCTTCTGTCAAACTGCGTCCCGCTGGAGGATCCTGGAAAGCCGTTGACGGCAATATGCTTTTCCGATAAACAGACAGCATACCAAATAATGGTAAGTAATGGTAAAAAAATAACTTGACCAATTTTGAGAAGTAAGAAGTTATTTTTTATGCCCTGTCTTTTCGCCGTTTTTGAAATTTGTCATCGGTCACATAGCCCGCTATGCTCCCTCTTCCAAATTCCAAAACCAACAAAAATACAGGTCAAAATTGATCAACTTATTCTTTCACCATTACTAAAAAGTTTTCCCGACTATGGCAAAAATCAACCGACCAGACTATAAAGACGTCGCATCCGACGTTCGTTACCTTAAACTGTTGGCACGTGATTTCCCAACCATCTCTAAGGTGACGACTGAAATCATCAACCTGGAGGCCATTCTTCATCTTCCGAAGTCGACGGAGCATTTCCTCGCCGACCTGCACGGAGAGAACGAGGCTTTCCAGCATGTGCTCCGAAATGCCTCTGGAAACATCAAGCGAAAGGTGAACGAACTTTTCGGAAACACCCTGCGCGAACAGGAGAAGAAGGACCTCTGCACCTTGATTTATTATCCTGAGCAGAAACTGGAACTGGTCAAGCAAAATGACAAGAATCTGGCCGACTATTACCAGACAACGCTCAACCAGCTAATCACCGTCTGCCGCAATGTATCCTCCAAATACACACGTTCAAAGGTGCGCAAGAGCCTGCCTGAAGAATTTGCATACATCATTGAGGAATTGCTGCACGAGTCGACGGAGGACCACAACAAGCAGGCTTACTTCAACGTCATCATCCAAACTATCATAGGCACGCGCCGCGCCGACCATTTCATCATAGCCATCTGCTACCTCATCCAGCGCCTGGCCATCGACCGTCTGCACATCCTCGGCGACATCTATGACCGCGGACCTGGTGCCCACCTGATTATGGACACGCTCTGCAACTACCATCATCTGGACATCCAATGGGGCAACCACGACATCCTGTGGATGGGAGCCGCTGCTGGCAACGAAACCTGTATTGCAAGCGTGTTGCGCCTTTCGTTGCGCTACGCCAACACGCAAACGCTTGAGGAGGGCTACGGTATCAACATGGTGCCGCTGGCAACCTTTGCCATGGAGACGTACAAAGACGGCGCCAACACGCCATTTATTCCCAAAATAGAAAATGGGACTGACGCACACAACGAGAAGACGATACGCCTCATCACTCAGATGCACAAGGCAATGGCCATCATCCAGTTTAAACTGGAGGGGCAACTTTACGGAGCGCATCCTGAATGGGGGATGAACGACCGCCGCCTGCTGGAACACATCAACCACGAAGACGGCACCATCTGCCTGTATGGCAAAACGCATCCGCTGCTCGAAAACGACTTCCCGACCATCGACCCGAAGGATCCTTACAAACTGACGCATGAGGAAGCCGAACTTATGGAAAGGCTGAAACACTCCTTCCTCATCAGCGACCGCCTGCAACGACACGTCAACTGCCTGCTCTATCATGGTAGCATGTACGGCATCTACAATTCCAACCTACTCTTCCACGCTTCTGTCCCTGTCAATGAAGACGGCAGCCTGCGCGAAGTGCTCGTTGGCAACGTGAAAGCCAAAGGACAGGCACTCATGGAGCGCATCGACCAAATGGTGCGCACAGCCTTCGACACTGAGGCAGACGCAGACGAACGCTCACAAGCACGCGATTACTTTTGGTATCTATGGTGCGGTCCTGATTCTCCGTTGTTCGACAAATCCAAGATGTCTACATTCGAGCGCTACTTCGTTGCCGACAAGGAAACGCACAACGAGAAAAAGGGCTGGTATTACACGCTACGCGACAACCCCGACGTGTGCGATCATATCTTGGACGAATTTGGCGTCAAAGGTCAGCACCGGCACATCATCAACGGCCACGTGCCTGTTCGCGTCGGAAAGGGCGAGAACCCGATTAAGGCGGGCGGCAAACTGATGGTGATTGACGGCGGCTTTGCAAAAGCTTATCACGACACAACAGGCATTGCCGGATACACCTTGGTTTATCACAGCCGCGGTTTCCAACTGGTGCAGCACGAACCCTTCTCATCAACCGAAGAAGCTATTCTGAACGGCACGGACATCCGTAGCACCACGCAAATCGTTGAATTGACCGGACATCGCGCCATGGTGGCCGACACCGACATAGGCCGCGAACTGCGCGAACAGATCGTTGACCTCGAAAAACTATTGTTTGCCTACCGTCGCGGCATCATCAAAGAACATGCCTAAACACCAATCGGGGCAAACGTCCTAAGCAGTTTGCCCATACATCAGAAACTCCTGCGAAGGAGATTTTTCACAACACATACGAAATGAAGAGTTTAAAAGAGTTATACAGAATAGGTCAAGGTCCTTCAAGCAGCCATACGATGGGACCACGCACGGCTGCCGAACAATACCTCAAACGCCATCCCGGCGCCAAGCGTTTCCAAGTGACGCTCTACGGCAGTTTGGCGGCAACAGGCAAAGGCCACTTGACAGATTGGGCCATCTACAACATATTGGGAAAAGACCGGACGGAATTTATCTGGCATCCAGAAATCGTTCTTCCCTTCCACCCCAACGGAATGAAATACGCCGTTGTGGACGACAACGGGCAACTGCACGATGAATGGACGGTTTACAGTATCGGCGGAGGCGCACTGGCAGAAGAAGGTGTCAACACGTTTGAGACTCCCGACCTTTATGAGCTCGACCATCTGGAAGACATCAAGCAATGGTGTGAATATCGCGGAAAGAGCTACTGGGAATACGTTGAAGAATGCGAAGGCCCAGACATTTGGGAATATCTCGCGGAAGTATGGCAGGTGATGCGCGAAGCCGTTGAGCGCGGCCTTGACAACGAAGGCGTTCTCCCAGGTTGCCTCAAGCTACGACGCAAAGCCCCCGACTATTACATCAAAGCGATGGGCTACGGTGCCAACCTGCAAACGCGTGGATTGGTATTTTCATACGCTCTGGCCGTCAGTGAAGAAAACGCTTCTGGCGGACGCATCGTCACGGCCCCGACCTGCGGTGCCTGCGGCGTTGTCCCCGCTGTGCTCTATCACATCCAGAAGAGCCGCAAATTCAGCGACAAACGCATTCTGCACGCCTTGGCAACAGCTGGACTGATTGGCAACATCGCCAAGAGCCTGGCCTCCATCTCTGGTGCCGAAGCGGGATGCCAGGCAGAAGTCGGCGTGGCCTGCGCCATGGCCGCTGCCGCAGCCAACTACATCTTCGGCGGAAGTCTCGCAACAATTGAATATTCTGCTGAAATGGGCTTGGAACACCATTTCGGAATGACTTGCGACCCCATCTGCGGACTGGTGCAAATCCCCTGCATCGAGCGCAACGCCCATGCCGCCGCCCGAGCTCTCGACGCCAACATCTATGCCACATACGCAGAAGGCATCCACCGCATCTCCTACGACAAAGCGGTGGAAGTCATGAAGCAAACAGGACACGACCTGCCTTCTCTCTACCGCGAAACGAGCGAAGGCGGACTGGCGAAGGAATACAACAACTAAGTATATTTGATCATACACGCTGAACATTAAAGGCAGCATATATCGTATATACATTATCCAATTATCCCATCTGCCTATCACACGATTTAGAAACATAGCACGCATTGTTGCAGGCATTCTCTTAGGAGGATACCTGCTTCTGCTGTTTGTGGTGAACTTCACGCCCATCCAGCATCTGCTTGCCGACATGGTGGAGAATGCGCTTAAAGAGAAGTTGGGCACCGAAGTAAAGATTAGCCGCGTGGAAATCGGCTTGTTCAACCGTGTGATTCTACACGACGTGTACATCGAAGACCGGCAACGCGCCCCGATGCTTACCGGCAATTTGATGTCTGCCAAGATAGAATATCGCGCACTGCTTGACGGACGGGTATCTCTCCGCTCTGTTTCTCTGCTCGACGGAAAAATCAATCTCTATAAGACAAAAGCCGACAGCGCGGCCAACTATCAGTTTGTGCTCGATGCCTTCAAGTCTGACTCAAAAGAACCGTCACACCTCAACCTGACGCTCAATTCGCTCATCATCCGCCGCTTGGATTTCGGATATGAGGAGCACTACAAGCCCCAAACACCTGGGCGCCTGAACGCCTCACACCTTCGCGTAAACCGTCTGAACGCCAACATCAGTCTCAAAACGCTGACGCAAGACAGCATCAACCTGCGCGTCCGCAGTCTTGATTTCAAGGAGCAGTCGGGCCTCGACGTCCAGTCTTTCTCATTCCGCCTGGCCGCCAACAAACGCCACATGGCCGTCACGCAGTTTGAACTCCGCCTGCCCCACTCCCAATTTACGGAAGACGAATTGCAAGCAGACTACGACCTGACAAAGCCCGGTACCTTCTTGAAGACCATCACGGTGCACGGACAGATTGAGCAGGCAAGAATCTCGCTCAACGACCTTTCCTGCTTCGTCCCCGTCTTCAAAAAAACGCCCTACGCCTTCAACCTCTCCGCGAAGTTTGACATCAAACCCGAAGCGGTGAAAATCAACACCATCCGTCTGGAAGAAGAAAACAAACGCATGAGCATGCAGGCCCACGCTTTCATGCAACGAAAAAAGGGCGTCATCAACAGGGTCAACGGAAGCATTGACAAGCTGCATTTAGAAAGCGAACTTGCCGCCGACCTTCTTTCGGCATTCAGCCGCCAGAAGGAAGCCGACATTGCCAAACGCCTCGGCTCCGTCGACCTCAAGGCCAACGGATTTTTCGAGAGCGACGGCGTCAAATGGGTCAATGCCGATGCGACATCGCCCCTTGGCAACCTCTATGCCTCGCTCCATTGGCGCGGCGAAGCCTACATGGCGCAAATTTCATCCTCTCGACTGCAAGTCGCCGACATTCTCGGTCAGAGCAATCTACCAAAGAATGTCACGTTTCACGCCGATGTGCATGCCAAGACCCAAAAGAAGCAGTTCACAAGCCTTTCGGCCACTGCCCTGGTCGACCATGCTGAATACCAGGGATATACCTATCAAGGCATCAGTCTGAACGGAGAATGGGATGGTCGGGAAGCCGTGGCACGCATGGCCCTCAACGACCTAAATGCCGACTTCAAAGCCGAGCTCCAAGGGGCTTTCAACGGCAAAAGACTCTCCTCGCTCCAGGCCGACATCAATGTGAAACGCCTCAACACGCCAGCGCTCCACCTCAACCATCTGTTGGGAAGCGCCATCTATATGGGCCACGTGCAAATGTCGCTGCCCTCCGTGTCTGGCCAACTGAAAGAGGGGGAATTGTCGTTGTCGCAATTCTTCAAACTCCCCTTCTCCCCAGAAGCGAGCCCCTACCACCTGAAGCACCTTGAAATAAAACTCGCGCCTTCTTCACGTGGAACGCATGCTTGCCTGACAAGTGATTTTGCTAATGTTGACATCGACGGACCTTTGTCGTTGCCAGCACTGAAAAACAACCTCAACAATCTGCTCTCCTGTGCGCTCCCCACGCTTTCAAGCAAACAGCGCTCGAAACCTTCCCGCTCCCAATCTCCCGATTGCGAGTGGAGCATTTCCGCACAACTTCTTCAGCCCGACTTTTTCCAGGCCGTTCTCAACCTCCCCATTGACTTCGACGAAACGGTCAACATCAACGGCTACTTGTCGCCCTGTGGCGAACGCTCTGCCCTATTGATGAACACGCCGAGACTCGACTACGGCAGCCTCTCGTTTAAAGACTTCCGCTGCTATCTTCAAGGCGACAACGGCGATCTGAGCGCCCTGATTCAGGGAAAGAAAAGAGTGGGCGAAACCGACCTCAAGGTGGCGCTCAACGCGGAAACAAAGGCGGGAAAACTGCACACTACCTTCCGTTGGGACGACGGCACAACCCACAGATACCAAGGAGCGCTCAACGCCGTTTCCGATTTCTTCAAGTCGTTGCATGGCAAAACGTGTGTCAACACGGAGTTCATCCCTTCGCAATTCGTCATGGCCGACACCCTGTGGCAAATCGCGCCGAGCCGCGTCACCATCGATGAGCGCGGACTGCAAGTCAGCAATTTCTCGCTCAGCCACAACGACCAATCGCTGAACATCAACGGCCTCCTCTCTTCCAACACGACAGACAGCCTGCGAGTACACCTGAACAAAATCGAGGTGTCTTACATCCTGAGCCTAATCGACCTCAAGCCAGTGTCTTTCTCTGGAAAGGCAACGGGTCTGGCCCGTCTCGCACCCAATTCCGCTGGAAACATCTGCATCAAAGCCAACCTGCATTTGCCGGAGTTCCGATTCAACGATGCCCTGATGGGCGACGCCCACATCCGCGGAGATTTCTCAACGGCCGACAAGCGCCTACACCTAAAAGCCAACATCAACGAGGCCGGCGTGGGCAGCACCATGGTCAATGGCTACGTGGGCATCGGAGAGAAAGCCCTCGACCTCCACGTGGCGAGCAAAAACACAACGCTGCTCTTCCTGCGCCGCTATCTGCCCGACATCTTCAGCAACCTCAACGGGCGAACAACGGGCAACTGTCGCATCTACGGCCCCTTCAAAGAAATCGACTTTGAGGGAACAGAGCAAGCCAACATCTATGCCACAGTCAACCCCACAGGCACCAGCTACCACCTGGCCGACGGCACCGTCAACATCAGTTCGGGGACGTTCTCGTTTGAAAACTACGACATCACCGACGACCAAGGCGGCCGAGGACGCGTTCGCGGCACACTGCTCCACGACCATCTGAAGAACATCAGATATGATTTCACGGCAGACTCCAAACAACTGCGCATCTACGACCGCCCGCGAAGCATTGACATGCCGTTTTACGCCACGGCCAACGGCACGGGGCGCATTCATCTATATGGCAAGCCTGGAGCCTTCAGCGCCGACATCGACATGCGCCCAGACAAAGGCACCCTGCTGGTCTACACCGTTGACAACCCAGAAACAAGCACTGATGGTGCCTTGCTGCAATTCCGCGACAAAGCCGACGTCCTGCAACGCATTGATTCCATCAGCCATCAGTTGCGCCTGCAACCGACGGAACATGAAGCGATGTCCGCCGACTCGCTCTTCCTGCAAGCATCTGCAACAAAGCCCACAGCAAAAACCGTTGCCAACAAGGACGACGACGATTTGGAATCCTCCACCGACATACGCCTCAACTTCCGCTTTGACATGGCGCCAGAAGCAAAACTCCGCGTGGTGACCGACGCCAAGACGGGCGACAATATCACGCTTTCGGGAACGGGGTCCATCCGTGCCACCTACTACAACAAAGGCAACTTCCAGATGTTTGGCACCTACACCGTGCAACAAGGACTCTTCAAGATGGTCATCCAAGACGTCATCCACAAAGACTTCCAGATGCAGCAAGGCGGAACCATCAACTTCGCCGGCGACCCCTATGAGGCCAACCTCGACCTGAAAGCCGTCTACACCGTGCCGTCCGTATCATTGGCCGACCTCGGCTTCAACTTCGCCGACAAATCCGTACGGGCCGACTGCATCCTCAACCTGGGCGGCAAGGCGGGAGCACCACAGGTGACCTTCGGTCTCAACCTCCCTACCGTCAGCGACGACGTCAAGCAGATGGTGCGCCAGCTCATCGCCACCGACGAAGACATGAACCGCCAAATTCTCTATCTGCTGGGAATCGGCAGGTTCTATAATTACAACTATGCCACCACCGATGCCGCCGCCGACGGACAGTCGCAAAGCAGTGTGGCCATGAAGTCTTTCCTCTCCAACACCCTGAGCGGCCAGCTCAACAACCTCATCTCCAACGCTGTCGGCGCGTCCAACTGGACCTTCGGCGCCAACCTCTCTACAGGGCAGGTGGGATGGAGCGACATGGAAGTGGGCGGACTGCTCAGCGGACGCCTGCTCAACAACCGCCTTCAAGTCAACGGTATGTTCGGCTACCGCGAACGCCCCACTTCAACAACGAACTTCGTGGGTGACTTCGACATCAATTATCTTCTAACACCCTCAGGAAACATCAGTCTGAAGGCCTACAGCGAAACCAACGACCGCTATTTCTCCAAGTCGTCGATGACCACACAGGGTGTCGGCATCTTACTGAAACGCGACTTCAAAAATTTCAAATCGCTGTTCCGAAGGAAAAAGAAGGGAGGAATTTCTGGCAGAAAAAATCATTGAAAAACAAGGTGGACAAGCAAACCAACGCTTCATGCGTGGCATCGCTTGTCCACCTTTTATATTGGGACTGACCAAAAGATTCATTAAACCGCAAGGAGATTTGCACTGGCTCGCATAATCGTCTGTTGCGGCGCCAGCATTGTAGCTCACTTTGCTCGCAAAGTGAGGGCCACGAACACGTAGCGAACATGACCAGCGCTTTTGGACATGACTTTGTTGGATTTTCTGCTCGTGCTTGGCCGCCATAATATTCGTCCCCCTCACTTTGCGAGCAAAGTGAGCTACAGTGCTTCACCCCAGAGCTTCGCCAAAAATCCGCGCGGTGCCCCTTTCAGCTGTGCCGCAACCGCCATGCTATTTGGTCAAAAATCATGCAGAGATTTTTCTGTATTTTGAACACCCTACGCAGAAGGATTGAGGCTTTTTCTGAATACGACAAAGTCGTTTACTCGCGGCCGAGAGTAACATTACCTGCGGCCGAGAGTAGCGCTACCTGCGGCCGAGAGTAGCATTACCATCGGCCGCGAGTAGATAACTTGTGATAGTTTTACAAAATACGTAAAACCAGCGGTTGCCAATTTCATGGAGATGGAATTGGATTTTAGCAAGATTGAATTGGAGATAATGAGTTCAAAAGTTTACTTATTCGGAGGGGAATGGTCTGCGGCACCGACGTTGTCCGCAATATATCCATTCCTGGGTTGCGGTGGATTCTTCGTTTTCAGCTTCTTCCCAGTTTTTCTTCCTCTTTAAAAGTCCGCAGTTCTCCCCTCTCCCTCGTTCTGCAAAATGCGCTCGTAAAACGCCTCATATTTTTTGGCCACGAGCAGGTGGTCGTAATGCCGGTTGACGTATTCAATGCTCTGACGCTTCAAATCATCTATATGGTGACGGTTGGCCACCAGTTTTTCCAACTGGGAATAAACGCTTTCATAATCGGGTTGCACATTGACAATGGGGCGCAACTCGTTTTCATCGAGAAGTTGATAGTGTTCCTCCTCGCCACCGCCAATGCAGACGAGGCCGCGCGACATGGCCTCCAGGGAATTCATGGAGGGGGTGTAGCTGTAGAGCTGATCGAGGATGGCATCGCTGCCGTTCATCATCTCAACATACTGGCGGAACGGCACGGAACGCGCCACGCGCAACTGCACCTCTGAGGGGTGTTGCCGTGCAACTGCTTCGGCCGCCCGCAGCATGATGTCTGTTCCCTTATATTCGCTGCGGCTATCGTTGATGCCGATGAAAAGACGCAGAGGACCCTGATGGGGGTGTGCCTGCAACTGGCGCAGCATTTCGGGCTTGGAACGGATGGGGAGAGGGATGTAGACGGTTTTCTCTGGAAAGGCAGGCTTGTAACACACGTAATACTCATACAACCCTGCAACGATGCCATCGCAGTCGCGGGCAATGAATTTGTTGAGTTGCCCTTTGGCCGTTCCCAGCCAGTCTTTCTGTTCTTTGACGGCGTCGGCATTGGTTCTCGTTTCAGCCCCGATGTTGAAATCGCTATAGCGGAGCGGTTTTTCATGCGTGCAGGTATGCACCCAAAACCAATCCATTCCCATAGCACAGAGGATGACGCGTTTGTTGTGGCGACGAAGGTAACGATAGAAGGGACGCAGACGCTCGGCCTTGAGCTCGGCGAAGACGGGGTTGATAAACTGCACGATGTCGAAACCGCGAAGGCGCGGCAAATCGGAGCAGATTTTTGCCATCAGGCGTAAGGCTGCAAAACGTGAGGTTCCGGAACGGGTCCAGTCGAGGTCGCGCGGATAGTTTTTCCAGAAATCGCCATTGGAAGCCACCACGACATGATGGCCCAATGAGCGAAGGCCTTGGGCAAGGGTGGCATGGACATTGCTGTATTCTCCTATCAACAGTATTTTCATTTGGGGAGGATATATAAGGGGAAGGAAGGGAGAGGTGATGTATGATGTTTAATTTGTGAACTACCGCTAAGCAAGATTCCATTCTGTCTGCTTAACAGACAACGGACGTATTTCTGTCTGCCCCAGAGGTGAGGCACGACAAACAAACTGGGACGGCGGAAAAATGGGTATGCGTCTACGCGTTTGGAACGCCCAGGCTTACTCCTCCGGCTTTGTCAGAGGCAACAGGAGGCGGAGAAGGCAGAGTCCGGCAGAGGTGTTGGCGAGCAACGAAAAGAAGAAATATTTCAGGGTGTAGCGCCTCACGGGCAACGGGTAAAGGCCGTTGGTCTTCAGAAGACGGACATGAGAAAACAGGTCTTTTCGGGAGCGCAGGAGCATAACGGCTTGGTATATATAGTCCATCGTCAGTTGGGAAACACGACGATCCAAGGCTTTACGGGCATTTCCTTTCAAATGGCACGTTTCATCGCGCAGGCGCTTGATAACGGCCAGCAAATGGTTGAGGCGCGTTTCGAAATGGGAACGCGAACGGCGCGTGGTGATTGAGGATGGGCAGCGACGATAGAAATAGGCCGTGATGTCGGTGGGCAGAAGTGTTTTGGCGCGAAGGAAGAGCAGCGGTGTGAAAGCCTCGTCTTCATGAAAGAGGCCGACGGGGAAACGCAGGCTACCAAGAAGGTCGAAGCGAAAAACGTAATGGCAAGCCGAGCCCTGAATGTTGTTTTTCAAAAGATGGGAAACGCCGTCGGTCATGGGGCGGCAAGCGCTGCATTCTCTGAAATGCTCGCTCCGTGTCCATCCGAAGAGGAGGATGTCGGGGCGGCGGTTTTTGATTTCGCAAATGACATGGGAATACTGGCTGGGAATGAGGCGGTCGTCGCTGTCAACAAACTGCACATAGGTGCCCCGCGCACATTCCAACGCGGCGTTGCGGGCCGCTGCCAGGCCGAGGTTGTCTTGACGAAGGAGCTGGAGGGCTTCACCGTAGGGGGCAAGAAACGTGGCAATGGGCGTGGCAGAACCGTCGTCCACGACGATGACTTCGCGCTCTTCACTCCGAAGCGGCAGAGAGAGAATGCTCTCAATGCAATCCGTGAGCATTTCCCGAGGCTCGTTGTAGCAGGGGATGATGAAGCTGATCAACGGGCGCGGCAGATTTTCCACAGAAGTTTGTTGATGAAGCATAATCCGTTAATTCCAAATAGTTTCAACAATATGACCTTGATTTTCAAACGCAGCGGCAAGTGGGCCATCGGAAGACTGCGTGCCTTCGGCAGGATGGGCGGCATGCCGGTGAGGCGGCAGACGTCGAGTTGTATGTTCACGACATGGAGGTAATATTCCGCACTGCGCGTCACGTCCCAATGGTCGAGATGGGCGTGCAGCAACGAGAGGAGGTGGGCGCCAGTGGCGGTGGCGGTTATGCCACGAGGGTTGTGGCAATAATAATAGAGGCCAACATCGGTTTGACGTATCTGCCTGACTTCACGAAGCACGAGGGGCATGGTGTGTACGTCTTCAAAAATGACGCCGGCGGGAAAGCGCACGTTGCGGAACACAGACGCATGAAATATCTTGTTACAAGCATAGGCGTGTTCATGGCCGTGGTTTTCAATCCAATAGCGCGTGGCGTCTTGACAGACGTTGGGAACGAAATTCAGGAGCGACTGTTTTTCTGAACCGTAGAAGCGCAATATGGGAAACTCAATCATGTCGTCGCCCTCGCGCAACTGCTGCATGACACGGAGATGGGTGTCGGGGGCCAGGAAGTCGTCGGAGTCGACAAAGGTGATCCACTCGCCTGCCGCCAAACGGATGCCAGTGTTGCGTGCTTCGCTTAGTCCTTTGTTTTCTTGATGAACCACGCGAAAACGCTCATGGCTGGCACACCATTCGTCGCAGAGATGGCCGCTGCCGTCGGTTGAACCGTCGTCCACCAATATCACTTCGCTGTCGGCGACCGACTGCCGAAGCAGGCTTTCAAGACAGCGATGAAGGAAGGGCGACACGTTGTAGACGGGAACGACAACCGAGAGTTTTACGTACATATATAATATATGAGAGTGCTGGTTTGCAGTATTAACGAAGAAGAGAAATATGACGGGAGGGGAAAGAACGCAACAGGTTGCGCATTTATCCTCGGCGCAAAATGCGGCGCAGCGTGAAGTAACACCATTCTTCCATCACGAAAAGCCACCAGAAGGGGGTCGGACAATAGCCAAACTTTCTTTTGAGGCGCGGCGAAAGGCGTGAGCGCTCCACGTTGGCCCAAACGCGTTTCAGTTCGTCACGGCCGTAGCAGTTTTCCGACGGCGTAAGGGATTTATGGTGGAAATGACGAAACATGCAGAGGTCTATCAATATCAACCACCGTTGGTTTTCATAGAGATTCAGTATGTCATCTCCAACGCCCAGCGACAGGAGTTGGCGCTTCATGCTCTCGCAAGCCCGCAGATAGTCGAAGCGGCGCACGGAGACGCGGTGGGTGACAGAACTGCCGTGTTGGCGGTAGAAATAAATGCCGTTGCAACATCTCACTTCACGCGAGGCGTAATAGTGCAGGCGCGTTGTGTTGTCGTCGCTATAAGTGCGGCAGGTGTCGTCAAACGGAAAGCGTTCGTAGAGGTTGCGCCGCGCGACATAGATACCGTGCAACTGCCAGTCGAGGCTTTTCTTGAAGGCTTCGCGGCCATTGAGCGCTTCAAACGCTGGCAAAGGATAGGCGGCCTCAACGCGACCGGCTGGCGTGTCTTCGAATTTCACCAGACGGAAAAGCACGGCATCTGTTTTTCCATGCGCTCTGAAAACGCTGACGGCGGACTCCAGGGCGTCGTCTGAAAGACTGTCGTCGCTGTCGAGGAAGGCGACAAATTCTCCCGCGGCCTGCTTCAAGGCCACGTTGCGTGCATAGGCCTGCCCTTGGTTGGAGGCGAAACGTATCAATTCAAAACGCGGGTCTCCAGCCGTGAGGCTATTGAGAATGCGCCACGAGGCATCGGTCGAGGCGTCGTCAACGCAGATGACCTGCAAATTGCGCAGGGATTGTCGCTTCAACGATTCGATGCACTCCTTCAGATGGGCTGCTGCATTATAGACGGCCACAAGCACAGTGATCACGGGGCGCTCTTTATCTTCCGTTTGGGGATGGCTCATTTGATTTTCGTGCGTTGCATGTATCTTATGCCTTCTCCGAGATGGCGCATCATAGGCCAGAAATGGCAGAAACCGCCAGTGGCCGACTTCATGGCAAACTTGAAGCAAATCCACCACGCCTTGCGGCCGTGGACATAAAAGGTCATGGCTCCGCGGCTGCGCTGCACGCCGGCATCAACATAGATCATGGATTTCTTGAGCATGGTGCTCGTCTCTACGGTCTTGATGGGATAATAGCGCATGTGCAACTGCGCACGCAACGCGTCTTCCAACCATATTTCCTCTTCTCCGCAGGTCAGGAATTTGGTTCCGAGACCGAAACGCTCGTCGAAGCGTATTTTTCCCTGCACGCTTGCACGGCGCGTGACCATTTCGATGGTGGAGATGGAATACGACTCAGGGATGCTCTGAATGACGCCTTCTTTTTCTGGATATTGCTTCAAGGGCTTTCCTGTGTAGGTGCTGGCGCTGAAGAAGGCAACATCTAACTGCGGGTCGCGCTCAAATATGCGGATGATTTTGTCGAGGGATTCTGGGATGATGTGGGTGTCGTCGTCGGCAAACATGAGGATGTCGCCCGTTGCTTTCTCCACAGCGAGGTTGCGGTTGGCGGAGAGTCCGCGGCCGCGCCATTTATACAACGACACGTCGTCGCGCTCTTCAACGACCGTCGGGATGAGGTCCAGATAGCGCTCGTCTGTGTACTGATATGATATGATGTAACGCACATCTGGGCGTTGGGGGAGCAGGAGGTCGCCCGTTCGCACGATGCCTTTGTCGATGGAGCAAATTAATATGTCGATAGTCATAGAGAAAAGGTATTAAGCGTTTTTATAACAACATTCACTTCGTCGTCTGTCATCACCGGACTGACGGGCAGGCTCAGTTCGCAACTGGCTGCACGCTCTGCGTTGGGGAAGTGCTGCCCGCGATAGGCGGCATAGGCTTTCTGCTGCGGGATGGTCAATGGGTAATGAACAAGGGTTTCGATGCCGTTGTGCTGCATGTGGCACGCCAAGGCATCACGGTGGGGCGTACACAGCGGATAAATATGGAAAACGCTGGCAGAGGTATCGCCTCCGTAGGGGATTTCAACGAGGGCATTTTTGATGCCTTGCGAATACATCGCCGCTATCTCGCGCCGGCGCTGGTTGTCGGCTTCCAGATGAGACAGGCGGATGTCGAGAAGGGCCGACTGGAGTTCGTCGAGACGGCTGTTCAGTCCCAGATATTCATGATGGTATTTCTGCGGCGCACCATAGTTGGCCAACGTTCTGACACGGAGGGCCAAATCCTTGCTGTTCGTGGTCACAATTCCACCGTTGCCGAGGGCACCGAGGTTTTTGCCGGGATAGAAACTGAAGCCTGCGGCGTCGGCCGCACTGCCGGCGCGGTGGCATCCGTCGGTGGCACCATGTGCCTGGGCGGCATCTTCAACCACCTTCCAACCATTTTCCCGGGCCAAGGCTGTCAACTCGCCCATCGGTGCCATGCGACCATAAAGATGAACGGGCATGAGGGCTTTGGTGCGAGCGCTAACAACTTGTTTCGCTGTGGTAGCCGTCATTACGAAATTGTCGTCGACATCGGCAAACACGGGGGTCAGCCCAGCTCGACTGACGGCCTCCGCCGTGGCGATGAACGTGAGGGCTGGAACGATGACTTCATCGCCGTCTTCCCATTGTTGCATATCCTTCATCGCCATAAGAATCAATGTCAAGGCGTCAAAACCGTTTGCCACACCAACGGCATATTCCGCACCGACGTATTCGGAGAAATGGCGCTCGAAATTCGCCAGTTCGCTGCCATTGAGATACCAGCCCGACTGGAGCACACGGTCCATCGCCGCAAGCATTTCGTCGTGCATGCGGCTGTTGACCAACTGAAGATTGAGAAATGATATGTGCCTCGTCATGAGAACAGGTGGTTTTTATTGTTTTTCACTATCAAGAATGTTCTGCCATTCATATCTGACGGCAGGAACAGCCACAGAAACACTTATTCCATCGCCTCTTTTGCTTGCTGCAAATCCAGCAGATAGGAATCATAGCACACGCCTCTGCCGCCAAAGCCTTCTTTCTGGTAGGCCAGTCCTTCGTTGAGGTAAAGGCCGCCGCGCTCCGTTGAGATGCCAAATTCGAAATAGCGCATGCCGCGCTGTTCGTAATGGGCAATGAGCTTTTGGATAAGCCAGTCTAATGCGCGGCGCGTGCGAGCTTCTTCGCCGGCTTCCATATATTGCACGTGAACCGTCTGCCGCGTCACGAACAACACCGCCCCCGTAATGATTTCGTCGCGCTCGTTTGCAACCGTGAAGAGTTTCACATGGGCGGGCAAGCGGTCGTGCAGCAGTTTGATTTCCTCGGCACTGTGAACGGGCTTTGTCTGATGGCGCGTCTCCAACACATCACAAACGATGTTCCAAAATTCCGGCAGACGCTCCCAATTGTCTTCAAGAAGTTGGAGTCCTTCGCTGGCTCTGCGTTTAATCTTGCGGTGCCACAAATCTCCGTGAAGCGGATTTTGCAACAATATGGCGGAAGAAAGGGCGCGGCTCTCCAACCGGGCACCGGCGCGGAAGAGCCAATAGAGGTCTTCATCCGACGGGTAATCGTGGTAGATATAGGGCGTTGGCTTATACTGAAGGACGCGGCATCCCTTTTCCAGGAAATGCGCCGTCAGCAGGCGCATCATCTCTCCCACCTCGGTCGCCTGTGTGTCTGCGCCGAGCACCAGGCCGCCGTATGTCAGGCCGCCGTGGGACTGAACCAATCCTTTGTCGCTCCGGACATTGGCTGGCAGCAGGCCCCTCACGCCGCCTTTTTCATCAAGGAAGAGCAAAGAAGCGTCTTCGAAGCGGTCTTTGTGGTATTCCATGAAAGGGCGTTGGAAAAGGAAGGTGCCGTTTCTCGATTCACGTACAAACTGGTCCCAAGTCGCAGCATACCCTTCTTCATAGGCAACGGCTTTCATTGTCGAACCTCCTTCAAATATTCTTCCAGACTATTGATATATCCTTTCGGCTCATAGGCTTCCGAGGCCAAGCAAAGACACACGCAGTCTTCCGAGAAATCCATAAATTCACACCACACCATTTCGGGGATGTACAATGCCTCTGAAGGATTGCTGAGGCGGATGTCGGTTGTGCCGTTAGCGTCTGTGATACGGGCGGTGAGGCTTCCTTTCACGGGCACCACCACTTCAGCGCACGTTTGATGGGCATGCTTTCCACGACACTCGCCAAACGGTACGCCAAAAATCCAAAACACGCGCTTCACTTCAAACGGGAAGTCCTCGTCGCCATTGACCACGCACAGGCTTCCACGCTCATCAACCATTTTGGGAATTTGGATTATCTTGAATCTGGATGTTTTTATATTTTGCTTTGAATCTGACATTTCCTTGTCTTGGTGTATTATATTCCGACGCCTCTATGCGCGCCCCCAGGGAAAGGCTTCGGCCAGGAAGGAGGGGCGACGCTTGGCTGTCTTGGGTTATTTCAATAAGAGGGCTGATATTCCGTGTTTCGACACATTGAATCGTGTGCTCTATCGGAAACGACATGACACGCCTCGAAGAAACGAGGCACGCCGCACGACAGAATCCCGCAACGCCGAATGGTCTCTGAGGGGAGAGGCATCGTCGGCAGAAGTGATTGGATTTCAAAAACGGATTTTCAGAATACCCCTTAAACGACAAAGTTAACAAACTTTTTTGAATCTGCCCCTTCTATCCGCAGTAAAGTAATGGTAAAAAATAACATGAACCATTTTGAGGGAGTAAGGAGTTCTATTCTTATGCCCTACATCTTTGTTGGTTTTGATATTTGTCACCAGTCGCATAGCCCGCCGCTGCCTGGCCTTGCTTCCTCTGGAGCTATGGGGAAAACGCATATAAAAAGCCGTGCCATCTTGCAGTGTCCTACAAGATGGCACGGGGCTTTATGGATGTGGGAAATAGGTGGTTATTCTAATATTTGACCACCTGCTTACAGATTTTACTTCGTCAAATATTCGGTCACATTCTTCTCAATACGTGCGGCCAAATCCTCATCGTTTTCACAAACGAAGGTCTCGCCCGTGATGTGTTCGTAGAGTTCGATGTAACGATCGGAGATGCTCTTGACGATTTCGTCGGTCATTTCAGGAACCGTCTGTCCTTCTTTTCCCTGGAAACCATTGTCCATCAACCATTCGCGAACAAACTCCTTGGAGAGCTGACGCTGAGCTTCGCCCTTTTCGAAACGCTCTTCATAGCCTTCTGCATAGAAATAGCGGCTGGAGTCGGGCGTGTGGATTTCGTCCATCAGATAGATGGTGCCGTTGTGCTTTCCAAACTCGTATTTGGTGTCAACGAGAATCAATCCGCGCTTGGCGGCGATTTCCGTGCCACGCTGGAACAAGGCCAAGGTGTATTTTTCGAGCACAGCGTATTCCTCTGGAGATACCAATCCGCGAGAGAGGATTTCCTCCTTTGAGATGTCGGCATCGTGTTCACCATATTCAGCCTTTGTGGTCGGCGTGATGATGGGTTGCGGGAATTTTTCGTTTTCTCTCATTCCCTCTGGCAGTTTCACGCCACAGATTTCGCGAACACCTGATTTATATGCACGCCATGCGCTGCCGCAAAGATAGCCGCGAACTATCATTTCAAGAGGATAGCCCTCGCAGAGGACACCAACCGTGACCATTGGATCGGGAGTGGCCATCTTCCAGTTGGGGCAGATGTCGGCTGTGGCATCCAAGAACTTGGCTGCAATCTGGTTCAACACCTGGCCTTTGAAAGGGATTCCCTTTGGAAGAATCACGTCGAAGGCTGAAATACGGTCGGTTGCCACCATGACCAAACGGTCGCCGAGGTGATAGACGTCACGCACTTTTCCGTGGTACACGCTCTGCTGACCAGGGAAATTGAAATCTGTTTTTGTTAAAGCACTCATTGTATTACGTTATTGTTGGGTTGTTCTTTCTGGTGTGTCTCCGTCGCAGACATGGGAAAGTGCCTGTTGTCTGCCACTTCCTCAAATTAGTCTTCTCGGGAGGTTTCCTCCGCCACGCTTCCCTCCGGCTTCGCTGTCGCCTCACTTTTCTGCTCTGAGAGACGGGCTTCCTTACGCAACGCACTGTCGCGGTCGTAGGCCTCCACAATGCGCGTTACGAGTTTATGCCGCACGATGTCGCGCTTGTTCATTTCGATGAAAGCAATGCCAGACACGCCCGAGAGGATGCGCACGGCCTCGATGAGTCCAGATTTCTGCGAAGGCGGCAAGTCGATTTGCGTCCGGTCGCCCGTCACAATCATCTTGGTGTTCCAGCCCATGCGCGTGAGAAACATCTTGATTTGCGCAGAGGTGGTGTTCTGTGCTTCATCGAGAATAACAACGGCGTCATTCAGGGTGCGTCCGCGCATAAAAGCCAAGGGGGCTATTTGAATGACATTAGTGTCTAAATATTCCTGCAATTTTGCGGCGGGAATCATCTCCTGGAGCGCATCGTAGAGCGGCTGAAGATAGGGATCGATTTTGTCTTTCATGTCGCCCGGCAGGAAGCCCAATTTCTCGCCGGCCTCCACTGCGGGGCGGCTTAAAATGATTTTCTTCACTTCCTTGTTTTTCAGGGCGCGAACAGCCAGTGCGATGGCCGTGTATGTTTTTCCCGATCCGGCCGGACCGATGGCAAAGAGCATATCGTTTTCATTGTAGGCCGTCACCAAGCGGCGCTGATTTTCGCTTCGCGCCGTAATGGGCTTGCCGCTGGTGCTGTAAACAATAACATCGCCCGACGCTTCATCATTGACATGATGGCGCTTGACGATGTTGACGACGTCTTCTTCCGAGAGAAGATTATATTTTGCACAATGTTTTTGCAGCGTATTGAATGTCTCCTCAAAAGATGCCATATCCTCCTCACCTCCCATAGCCTTGATGACGTTGTCGCGGCCGATGATGCGCATTTTGGGATAGAGGGCTCTCAGCAGGCGCAAGTTGGCATTATTGACGCCGAAAAAGACGGCGGGGTCCGCTTCTTCAAGGAGATAATGTTTTTCTATCATACGGGTATCTATGGTCTTTTTTCTGTAAGGAGTTGGATGAACAGGGCGAAACGGTTGAATCGTCTTTTATCGGCGATTTCCAAGCGCCCCCAAAATCTGGCTTATTCTCTTATTAGACGCCTGCAAAATTACACTTTTTGTAGGAGAAAACAAGCGATTTTTGTACTTTTGTATGCGATTTCTAAAATTTTACTTATGAACAACGGATACCATCTCACGAGGTTATACATAAAAGGCGCCGTTGCCTGCTGCTTGCTGATTTTGCTCGCCGTGCGCTGTGGCGGTTGCTCCGACAATGCTTGTTTTCTAACAAAGGGAAGATTACCAGCAACAGACGACACCATCATCATCCACAGCCGCCACGTCGACCGCCTGCTCTCCATGCCACGCAAACCGCTCGTACTGAAGCATGCCGACGGCACACCAGTGAAGAATAAGATTCGGGGCGTTGGCAACTACAAGGACTGTTTCCCCGACATGAACGACGTGCAACTGGCAACGGCACAGCGGCTGGGAATCTCGCAGATTGCTGACAGGGAAGAGGCGCAGCGGCGCAAGAAAGACCTCGTGTACATCAACGACAACGCGTTTTACAGGGTGCAACATCTCTCCCACTCCATCCCTTATCTTGTTCCCCGCGCCCAGCGTCTGCTCAATGAGATTTCGCGTTGCTTCATCGACTCTTTGCAAAGGAAGGGTTATCCGTTTCACAAAATCATTGTCAGTTCGGTGCTCCGCACGGACAAGGACGTAACGAAACTGCGCCGCGTCAACAGTAACGCGTCGGAAAACAGCTGCCACCGCTTCGGCACAACGTTCGATATCTGCTACAACTGCTTTTATCGCGTTGCAGACGAAAATGACAAGGGCGAACGAAGGATATACGACGGACGACTGAAGGACATTCTCTCTGAGGTGTTGCGCGACCAACGCATGATGGGCACATGCTACGTTCGCTATGAATCGCGACAAGCCTGCTTTCACATCACTGCGCGGTGAGGCAACAAAAAGCGAGGTTAAAGGAAGTCAGATTTTCTGCCCAAAGCATTCTTTTTTATAAGCGCCCTTGATTGGCGCAAATTTAGGCTTTGCCACATGACACAAAAAACCGTTGGAACTCAAAAGACAGTTCCAACGGTTTTTCTATGTATGGATTGATATTTACACATCACTCAAAATATTCTTCCTGGCGATGGTTGGACCTTCCAACGTCCATGCCCTGACCGCTATGCGACGTCTCTGTGGCTCCACCTTCGCGGCGCTTATGTGTTGCCCCTTCACCCTGTCTGGCCTCGCCAGCATCACCAGCCTCAATGTCATCACCGCCATGATGGAGGGAATCGGTGCTGAGGGAGTCGTTTCTGACAGGAGCCTGATAATAGGTTCGCTGATAGGTTGAAGGGTCAATATCTGCTGGAGCAGGGGGATATTTCTTCAAATAGATGGGGGCCAAAGCAGGGTCTTTGAGCACCTTATTCATGAAGAGGCCGAAAATCGGCAGAGCCGTGCGGCTGCCCTGTCCCAAACGTCCGGAACGGAAATGAATACTACGGTATTCACCGCCCACCCAGGCGCCACCCACCAAAGCGGGTGTAACACCAACAAACCAAGCATCGGAATGGTTGTTGGACGTTCCGGTCTTGCCGCCGAAATCAATTTTACCATTGAAGGAGCCCATATACATCGAACTGCCAAGGGCCTGCGAAGTGCCGCCACCATCTCTGACACCAGCCTCCAGGAGTTTCTGCATATAGAACGCAGCACGGGCATCAAGGGCCTGTATTGTCTGCGGTTGGGCTTCATAAACAACCGTGCCGTTGCGGTCAACAATCTTTGTTACCAAAACGGGATCAACATGCACACCGTTGTTGGCCACCGTGGCATAGGCGTTGACGAGTTCGAACAAATTGACATCACTCGAACCGAGCGGCAGAGAAGGCGTTGCGTCGAGCTTCGACTGGATGCCCATTTCGTGGGCGGTTTCCACCACATTCGGTATGCCCACCTCCTGGCCGAGTTTCACGGCGATGGTGTTCACACTCTGTGCAAAGGCAGAGCGCAGGGGCAGGTTGGCATTAGAGAATGTGCCGTTGGCGTTATGGGGCTGCCAAACGGTGGTGGTGTCTTTCCTCTTATCATAAACCTCCATGCGGATGTAGGTGTCTTTCAGACGCGCATCGCTTGGCGTCCAGCCCTGCTTCATCGCTGTGGCATAAACGAAGAGTTTGAAAGTTGAACCAGGCTGGCGCATGGCCTTCACCTTGTCGTATTTCCACGCCTTGAAGTCAATGTCTCCGACATAAGCACGAACGGCACCTGTTGCGGGTTCCATAACAACAAAGCCAGTGTGCATAAACTTCACCATATAGCGTATGGAGTCCATTGTGCTCATTTCCTCCGTGTGGCCGCCGTTATAGTCAAAGAGTTTGACGCTGTGGGGCTTGTTGAGGTAATAGTTGACAGAATCAAGATTTTCCGGGAAACGCGCCTTTAGGATTTGATAGGCTTCCGTGGTGCTGGCAATTCGCTCGATGAAACCAGGAATCAGATTTCCCTTCTCATCGCGCCACGGGTCGCCGATACCGCGCCAATGGTTGTCGAAACTCTGCTGCACTTTCTTCATCTGCTCATTGACAGCTTCCTCAGCATAGCGCTGCATGCGGCTGTCGAGCGTGGTGTAGATTTTCAGACCATCGGTATAAGGGTCAAGCTGTGGACAGTTTTCCTTGATATATTCAGCAACCGCCTGGCGGAAATAGAGGGCTTTGCCGTCGTAAGCACTCTCAACACTGAAATTCAGTTCCAAAGGCGTTTTCAGAAGCGAATCGAGCTGAGCCTTTGTCTTGATGGCAGCGTGGCCGAAATGTTTCTCCATTTCTCTACGATGCTCATAGATATTGCGGAGCACGAGATTGCGTCGTTCGAGACTACGCTTGGGGTTGATGCGCGGATTATAGGTCGACGTGGCTTTGAGCAGGCCGACCAACACTGCCGATTCCTCAATCTTGAGTTCCGAAGGAGCTTTGTTGAAATAGGTCTTAGCAGCCGTTTTGATGCCAAAAGCGTTCGACCCGAAATCAACGGTGTTGGCATACATCATCAAGATGCTGTCTTTCTCGTTGAGCATCTCAAGCTGCACGGCAATGGCCATTTCCTTCGTCTTCATAATCACGATGCCAACGCCGGGAATCTTGCCGACGAGGCCCGTGCCGTATTGTGTATTGGAACGGATGCGGAACATATTTTTCACCAACTGCTGCGTGATGGTCGAGGCACCACGTGCATGTCCCTGTGTGGCGTCTTTGGCTGCCGCAACAAGTCCCTTAAAGTCGATGCCGTTGTGGGAGAAGAAGCGCTCGTCTTCTGTCGACACCAAGGCCTGGAAGAAGTTGTTGTTGATGGAATCGTAGACAACCGACTGGCGGTTTTCGTCGAAGAACTTGCCCATGACTTTTCCGTCGGCCGTGTAAATGATGGAGGCCTCTGGATTTTCAGGGTGCATGATGTCGTGGGCCGTCGGCGACTTGCCGAAAAGCCATAGGAAATTAAACATGACGGCGTTGACATAAAGGAATGCCAGCACAATCATGCTGAGGAAAAACACGATGAGTTTGTACCACCATTTTTTCTCTCGGTAAAGACTTTTATACCATCGCCATACTGCAACTATACTCTTTCTGATGAAACGGAACGCTGAGGCTACGCAATGCAGCAAGCCGCCGAAGATTTTGCTCATGATTGTAAAAGGTAGATATATGGATAATAAGGCGGAGGAAGGGGACGGACTAACGTCACGGTTCCATGAAACAACAGCGGATTGTTTCACCACCCGATTGTAAGTAGGTGTTCAAAATTATTTTATAGTATCCATGCAGGGGAAACCTGTTTGATATGTGAACTAATTTTGAGCATCTACTTATCTTCACGTTGCCGCTGAGAGGACAACATGGTGCAAAAGTAATCAATTCAGCACGGGTAATCCGTCTGATTTTGTATAAAATTTCTTATTTCGGCTTCATTGTCGGGATGAAACCAATGGATTTCAGGGTCTTTATTAAACCAGGTCATCTGTTTTTTGGCATAGACACGGGTGTTCTTGCGCATGCGGTCTAACGCGAAATCAAGTTCCCAGTCTCCATCGAAATGTTTAAACAGTTCTTTGTAGCCCACGGTGTTGAGGGAATTGCAATGGCGATAGGGCAAGACGCGGCGGGCTTCGTCAAGCAGTCCCTGCTCCACCATCAATCCCACTCTGGCATTGATGCGGGCAAAGAGGTCGTCGCGCTCGCGCCGCAAACCGATTTTCAGAATGCGAAAGGGACGCTGTTTTTTCACGCCGACACGAAAAGAAGTGTAGGTGTGGCACGACTGGTGGCAGATTTCGAGGGCATGCACCACACGCTTCGGATTCTGGAGGTCGCAAATGGCATGATATTCGGGATCGAGTTGCCTGAGTTCTTCGACCAAAGCGGGAAGCCCCTCCTTTTCAAAACGTTCACGCATCCACTGGCGCGTTTGTTCGTTGATGGTCGGTATGTCGTCTATGCCATTACACACGGCATCCACATAGAGCATCGAACCGCCTGTGAGCACCAAGGCATCATGCTTTGCAAATTCGCTTTCGATGACCTGCAAACAGGCTTCTTCGTAGCGGGCGGCACTGTAGTATTCTTCCAACCCCAACTGCCCCACGAAATAGTGCTTCACACGGGCCTGCTCTTCCGCTGTTGGCGCAGCGGTGCCGATGGGGAGGTCGCGATAAAGTTGACGCGAGTCGGCACTAAGGATGGGACATCCGAGCGACTCTGCGACGTCAAGACTCAAGGCCGTTTTTCCAATGCCCGTCGGCCCTATAATAACAATTAGCGTTTTCAATATTTCCTCTGTTTTAATGAAAAGGTGGCATCGTCTACGAAGCACCAAAAGGGAAGAGGGAGACATGCCAACACCATCATCCGCTGTTCCCACGAATGGCGCATAAGTAGGTGGTCAGAATTATTTTTACATTTGAAATGTTCTATCGGGATGCAGATACGCCACCTTGGGTGAAGGAGCAATGCGGGCATTGCGACTGAAAACAAGGTAAGTAGATGCGCCCGAGAGGACGTTTCAAATGTAAAATAATACTCTTGGCACATATATAAAAATAATTTTGACCACCTACTTACCGCCTTGAAGAAAACCAGCTTGTCTTAAACTGACAGAAGCAAGGAACAATTGGTTGATGTTTTCTCTGTCAACTCAAGGCAAGCTGGTCTATGAGCAAATGGTTGGATTATATTCTCTTTGTAAGTAATGGTGAAAGTGGTCAGTATTATCGAGCCGAAGGGATGCGCTGCACGGATTCTTGTCCTGTCATGCAAACATTTCTGATTGTCTGAGAGGAACATTTGAAGCCGATGAAGCCGACACAATTATCCCCACAATCAATAGGGCTGGCCTTCTGTAAATTCAAACCCTTCTGGGTCAAAATCGTCGCTGTTGAAACCGCTGTCGCCATAGAAGAGGTCGTCTTCTTCCTCGTCGACGGGTTCGGCCCCAGCTTTCGCTCCTTTCACGGGCGTCGGAACGGGGTCAACATCCAGCTGCGCCAACTGTTCGGGAGCATCGCCGGCGGAACGCAACAACTCTGGAGCATCAAGGTGCTGGCCTGGAATGATTTCCTTGACCTGCAAATAAAACGAGCGCTCAGAGAATGGGTCGAAGACAAATTCAAAACGCTGGCCCTTGTCGTCAATGAAATCGCTCAGCGGCGTCTTCTCCATCAGATAGAGGTCGTTTTCCTCATCGCCGGGATAGCTCATATCCTCGCGCGTGATTTGCTGGCCACGCTCCCATTCGCGATTGCAAACATAAAACGAGGCCATCTGGTCGTCGGGATAGTTGCAATAACCAAGCACGGCCTTGTTGAGGTCAAGGAACGTGGAGTCGCTGTCAATTTCAAATTCACGGAAAAACCCGTCGACTTCTTCTGAAATGAACTTTATTTTGTATAACATGGTTGCCTGTGTGTTTTACGGATGGGCCTTTGGCGGTTGTCTTGACGACTGCCCCGAAACACGGACTCATCCCTGCCGCGTGACAAACAGCGGAAACTGACGTCACGACACAAAAAAATGGACAGTCTGAATTATTTGATGATGCCTCGCTTGGAACTATGAACAAACTCGAGGATGTATTCAATCTCCGGGCTCATCGGCACCTGCTCGCGGATTTCAGCGAGACATTCTTCACGCAACTTGCCGCGCTGATAGAGCAGGCGGTAGGTGTTGTGGATATTTTCAATCAATTCGGGCGTGAAGCCGCGACGGCGCAAGCCAACCAAGTTGAGACCGCAATAGGCCACTGGTTCGCGTGCCGCCATGGTGAAAGGAGGAATGTCTTGACCTGTGCGCGTACCGCCACCAACCATTACATAGCTACCGATATGGCAGAACTGATGCACCAAAACATTGGCGCTGATGATGGCGAAATCGTCCACCACAACCTCACCGGCAATCTTGGTGGAATTACCAATGATACAGCCGCTGCCCACACATACGTCGTGGGCCACGTGCATTCCTTCCATCAAAAGGTTGTTGCTGCCAACGATGGTGCAACCCTTGGCGGCAGTGCCTCGATTGATGGTGACGTTCTCACGGATGGTGTTGTTGTCGCCGATTTCTGCCGTGGTTTCTTCGCCACGGAATTTCAAATCCTGAGGGATGGCACCAATGACCGCTCCCGGGAAGATAACGTTGTTTTTCCCCATACGGGTTCCCGACAGAAGCGTCACACTATTCATCAGGCGGTTTCCACTGCCGATTTCAACGTTCTTGTCGATGAAGCAAAACGGACCGATTTCACAATTATCGCCGAGTTTCGCCTCGGGGTCTACAAAGGCTAAAGGGCTTATTTTGTTCATAAGTAAGTGTTCAGTAAAGATTTTAAGTATGAAGTAGGTGTCCATTTGAACACCTACTTTTATAGAAGAGAACAACTCCCTGACGGGTAGGGGGTTCTTCCGTTATTTGTTTTTCACTATTTGCGCGGTAAAGGTGGCTTCCATCACAATGGTTTCCCCAACAAAAGCAAAGCCGTGCATGGTTGAAATGCCATGACGAATGGGGGCAATGAGTTCCACCCTGAAAATCAGCGTGTCGCCCGGAACCACTTTCTTGCGGAATTTCACATTGTCAAGGCGCAAGAAATAAGTGCTCCAACGCTCAGGTTCTTCAACCGAATTGAGCACCATCAATCCGCCGGCCTGGGCCATGGCTTCAACCTGCAAAACGCCTGGCATCACGGGCTCCTGCGGGAAGTGTCCTTGGAAGAAAGCCTCGTTGGCTGTCACGTTCTTGATGGCTACGATGTAGTTGGAACCCGTCTCTACGACTTTGTCGACCAACTGCATCGGGTAGCGGTGCGGAAGGAGTTCGCGGATACGGTTAACATCCATCAGCGGCGTGTCGTTCGGATCATAGTTTGGCGCCTGAATTTCATGTGCGCGAATTTCGCGGCGCATCTGGCGGGCAAACTTGTTGTTGATGGTGTGTCCAGGACGAGTGGCAATGATGCGTCCCTTGATGGGGCGACCGATAAGCGCCATGTCGCCGATGATGTCAAGAAGTTTGTGGCGGGCCGGCTCGTTGCGCCAAACAAGTGGCTGGTCGTTGAGGTATCCCAACTTCGTTGCATCCTTGTGCTCAACTTTCATATAGTCGGCCAACTCATCGAGACTTTCCTGAGAAATCTGCTTTTCATAAATCACAATGGCATTGTCGAGATCTCCGCCCTTGATCAGACCGGCTTTCAACAGGGGCTGGATTTCACGGACGAACACGAATGTGCGGGCTGAGGCAATTTCCTCAGAGAAGTCTTCCATGCTGTCGAGCGTGGCAAACTGGCTGTTGATGAACTGCGAGTCGAAAGAAATCATAGCCGTGATGGAGAACTGCTCATCTGGCAAAATAATGATGGAAGAGCCTGTTTCCTCGTCGCGGAATTCGATTTTCTTCTTGATGACATAAAAGTCCTTTGGCGCATTCTGCACTTCGATACCAACACGGCGGATGTTTTCAACATATATCTTTGAACTACCGTCGAGGATTGGAAATTCTGGGCCGTTCACCTGAATAAGACAGTTGTCAATGCCCATAGCATAAAGGGCAGCCATACCATGCTCGATGGTGCTGCAACGGGCATCGCCCTTGGCAACAACAGTGCCGCGCGATGTGTCGACAACATTTTCAGCAATGGCTTCAATGATTGGCTGTCCATCGAGGTCGATGCGCTGTATTTTATATCCGTGGTTTTCGGGAGCCGGATTGAAAGTCACCGTAAGATTCAATCCAGTATGTAGTCCTTTTCCAAACAGGGAGAAACTACCTCCCAAGGTTTTTTGTTTTGACATAAAATTGCTTATTTGAATAATGACAGAACTCTCTGCGTCAGGTATAAACCCGCCTGTATTTTCAAAGAAACAGAAGACCGCACTTTTCTAAATGGGTTTCCCTTCCGCTTTCTTCCGCGCTGTTTGCCACACGCACAACAGAATTGCCACTAAGCGCAATTCAATTGCGCACCATCACTAAAAGGCTTTCATGCCTGGAGCGCCAACAAACACAGACTGGCTCATAGTTCCGAAGCCGCCATTACATATTCAACTTCTTCTTTAATTCTTCTATTTCCTCCTTCATGCGGTTGAAATCACGGTACATCTCCGGCAGATTCTTATAAACGACACTGGCGCGGGCAAATACCTTGGCATCAACTGCGGGCGAACCCTGAACCGTCACGTTGCCCTTGCGGATGCTGCCAGCAATGCCGGCCTGAGCTCCACTGAGAACGCGGTCGCCGATGACGGCATGTCCAGCAATGCCGACCTGGCCTCCAAACATACACCACTGCCCAATTTTCGTTGAACCGGCCACGCCGACCTGAGCCGACATGACGGTGTTTTCGCCAACCTCGCAATTGTGGGCAATCTGCACCAGGTTGTCGAGCTTCACGCCGCGATGAATGCGGGTGGCGCCCATTGTTGAACGGTCAACACAACTATTGGCACCGATTTCCACATTGTCTTCGATGATGACCTTGCCGATCTGAGGAATCTTTTCGTAGCCGTCGGCAGCAGGGGCAAAGCCAAAGCCGTCGGCACCAATGACACAACCGCTGTGGAGAATCACGCGATTGCCGATTTCACAGTCGTGATAAACCGACACATTGGGATAGAACAAGCAGTCGCTGCCCACCTTCGCGTTTTTCTCGATAACGGTGTGGGCATAAATCTGAGAGCCATTGCCAACGGTAGCGCCTTCACCGATATATACGAAAGGACCGATGTAGCAATTCTCGCCAACTGTTGCCGATGGATCAATGCAAGCCGTCGGGTGAATGCCCGAACGCTTGGCAATTTGGCTCTCATAAAAAGCCAACAGACGCGCAATGGCCTCGTAAGCATTTGGCACACGAATCAACGTGGCGCTTACAGGCTGCGATGGGGCAAAGTCCTGGTTGACAAGCACAACCGATGATTTCGTGTCATATATATAATGTTCATAATGAGGGTTTGCCAAGAAAGAAATGGCACCTTCAACGCCTTCTTCAATCTTGGCAAAGGTTTGCACAGACGCCTGCGGGTCACCCTCAATGGTTCCCTGCAAAAGGTCTGCTATTTGCTTTGCAGTAAATTTCATATCGTATGCTTTGTCTTATTTTATAAGGCAAATATCGTAAAAATAAACGAAACCACACGTGTTTAAGACATAATTTTTTGCATACCACTCATTTTATTGGCTATAAGCAGGTGGTTTTATGCAAATCCCCTCTGCTTATGGCACGGGACAGGTTTCTTACGAACGCAACCGACAATTTGCCTGAAACAGAAACAAAACGACACGCCCCGACAATTCAAGACCTATACCTTTTGCCGAACCAGGGAGCAGAGGCGGTCATCTCTGGGAGCAGAGACGGTCGCATCTGGGAGCAGAGGCAGTCGCGCCTGGGAGCAGAGGCGGTCGCGCCTGGGAGCAGAGGCGGTCACGCCTGAAGCGAGACCACTTGAACGTGGGGCGACGTTTGCTGACAAGTCGTATCTTTATTAAGGCTGTATTGAAGTGATGAAAGTCAGGCCGCTTCAGTTCAAACGAGCGATGCGCTGAAAGGATATAGAAAACGGATGCTCAAAACATGGTTTTGAACATCCGTTAATGGGTTATGGGCGTTTGTTGTTTAAGGAGAATTCTTGATTCACCATTACTAAAGGCGAAAGCTTTCGCGCAACAAACTATGCTATTATTCTGAAGCTTCGATGTTTGTGATGCCGCCCGTGACGGGAGACAGATGAACGTGGGTTGTCATTTTCTTATTGAACAACTCGGCACCGAGATGCTCCACGCGACCAAACTGGCTCATTGGGAAGGAACCCGAATAGAACACACGCTGGCCATTGGCGATGCTGATGTTTCCCTTGCCAGGGACGATATAGCGCAAATCTTCGATGGGTTTCTTGGATTTCCCTTCCGCAGGCTCTTCATCAGGAAGGGCGTGCAGGTCGGCAACGGAGATATAATAGGGCGCTCCGGCCAAGTCGTCCTTGTCCACCAAGCCAAGATGCTTGGAGAAGCGGAACAGGATTTCCTTGTTGGTTACGCCAGAAGGCACGTAGTCTAACGTGAAGACGTGGGTTTCCTTGCTGACTGTTCCTTTGAACAACTGGAGCAGGCCTTCTTCCTGCGTATCCAGTTGGGCCAACATCAAGCGTAACTGCTCGCCGTCCTTTGGCATGAAATCGGCCTGTCCTTTGGTGAGGAGCGAACGGTTTTCGCGGATGTCGTAGATCTCGTTGGCTGTGAGTTCGGCCATTTTCGAAACACTTCCTGCTGCCAGTATTTCCTCCGTTTTGAAGTCGGCTGGATTTTGATGGCGCGTGGTGTCGAGCTGCACATAAGGAGAGGACAACTGCGGTTCGGCAGGCGTGCTGCTGGTGTTGACGGCCAAAAGGCGGCCGTCGGCAGAAAGGCGTACCAACGGTGCAGAGGTCTTGCTCTTCAGTTTGATGGTGTAAGCCTGGGTTTTGTCGGCCACGCCGTAAGAAGTCACTTCCACCTTTGAAATGGCCCACTCTTCATATTGCTGCTGCGGCACATCGCGCAAACGCAAATAGCGCTCAGCATATTGGCAATATTCTCCCGGATGGTGCACAACGCGCTGCGCCGTGACGGTCACATGAAAAGCCGTTTTAGGCAAGAAATAGGTAATGCCCTCAGCGGTCACCCCGGGACGGTAATCGGTCACCTCTGTCTGGGCGAAAAGTGCCGTACAAAATGTGGCGGCCAATATTGCTGTGAATATCTTTTTCATATATGTTTCGTTTTGGAAAATCGATAATGGTTTGACCCTATTTGACTGGGTTTCCCGTCTTCTACATCTGCAAGACGAGGACTATCCCTGTCGCAGTTTCTTGAACGCAACCGGCAGATAAGCGATGATGTCCGACGCAACGACGCCCTCTTCCGACAAAGCTTCTGCCGCCAAATCTCCTGCCAGTCCGTGAACGTAAACACCGAGCATGGCTGCCGACAACGGAGAATAATGCTGCGCGAGCAAGGAGGTGATAATGCCGCTCAAGACATCGCCACTTCCTGCGGTTGCCATTCCGGAATTGCCCGTTGAATTAAAATAGGCATGGCCTTCTGGCGTGCAAACGGCTGTGTGGTGTCCTTTCAAGACAATATAAATATTGCGTTCTATCGCCAGGCTCAAGGCTGCCGACACTGCACTGCTGCTGGTCACTCTGCGATGTATGATGCGCGAGAGTTCGAGTGGATGTGGCGTCAGAATACTGTTGGGCGGCACTTGGTTGATCCATCCCGGATGCTCTCCTAACACATTGAGTGCATCGGCATCAATCACCAGCGGTTTGTTGCTACGCGTGATCTGCTCCAAGAGCGCCACGGCCGTCATCTGCTCTGTGCCGATGCCGGGACCGACGCAAACGGCGTCAAATGGATTGGCAGGAAGCGAGGTAGTGAAGATGGTGTCTGAAACGTCATGGCTCATGATGGCTTCGGGAACCGCCACCTGCAAGATGCTGTTGTTCATCTGCGGCGTATGGATGGTGCATTTCCCCACCCCACTGCGCAGGCATGCCTTCGCTGCAAGGATGGCAGCACCTGCCATGCCATATTTTCCAGCCACAATCAACGCGTGTCCGAAAGTGCCTTTGTTGCCATAGGCGGCACGGGGCATGAGCAGTTTGCAGATATCCTTATGCTCCGTCAGAAAACTTTGAGATGCCAATTCGTCGAGACCTTTTCTTGAAAGACCGATGTCAAGAGTTTCTGTCTCTCCCCAATATTCCGCTGTATCATCAAGAAGCATGAGCATCTTCGGCAGCTGGAAAGTAAAAGTGTATCGCGCTCTGACAACCGGACAGCGGTCTGACTCCAAAGAGGGTTCGAGCAAAAGGCCGGAAGGGATGTCAATGGATATGACGGTTGCCGGAGAATCGTTGATGAATTTCACCAGTGAGGCGAAACCGCCCATCAAGGGTTCTTTGAGCCCTGTACCAAACAAGCCGTCAATAACGAGTTTGCCGGCTGTCAGCGTCGGCGGTTCAAAACGATTGCTCACTTCCGAGAAGCGAACGCGGTCGTTATTTTTCAAGCGTTCTTTGCTTTCCGAGCATTCCGCGCTCAGCCGTCCGCGTGTGTTAATCAAAAAAGCTTCGACATCGTAAGCGTTCTCCGCCAAAATGCGGGCAACGACCAAGGCGTCGCCGCCGTTGTTTCCCGGTCCTGCAAACACGACAACGGGCACCGTCGACGGCCAACGCTTCATGATGGCACCTGCAACTGTTCCTGCGGCACGTTCCATCAAGGCCAACGACGTGATATTTTCTTCTTCTATGGTGAAAGCGTCAAGTTCACGTATCTGACTTACACTTGGTATCTTTATCATTTATTCTCCGTATATATAAAAGGGTGATTGGGAAGATTGCAATGCTTGAAGGGCATCAAAAAGACTATTCTGGCTGCTTTCTGAATACGACTAAAACTGCCACCACTTTTTCTTCCTCACAGGTTCGTCCTGCAAACTGTTTAGATAATCCAGATAGCTCATGCGGCGATGTACGAGTGTATAGATAACGCCCCAGTCTGGCAAGCCGCCGACATTGCGGTCGTCAATAAAAAGATCGGCTTTGATTTTACGGCTGAAATTACGGCTTTTTTCTGGTGTGTCTTCATCAAAATCCTTGTTGACAGCGTAAAAATGTACGCCGCGCTTTTCACACCACGCCACGGCCTCATCCAGCAATTTTCCTTCACGCACGCTCCAGAGAATGAGCTTGTGTCCTTCATCAATGAGTTTGCGCAAAGTGACGGTTGCAAAAGGCACTTCTTTTCCTATCTCAGGATAACGATGCTCCACAATGGTACCATCGAAATCTACTGCTATCTTCATATCGTTGTATATTATTTTTCGTTTGTATGGGGCATCCCAACGGATGCTGCGGTTGCCTTAGTAATGGTTCCTTAGCGGCAATAGATTTTCTTGCCTCCTATTATATAGATGCCGCGTTTGAGCATCTGGCGTTTCTCACCACGATATTCCCTTCCTTCAAGACCGTATGTCTTTGTATTTTGCTTTCCAGCTTCTGGTCTCTGAGAAAGAGAGGTGACGGGGTCTCCAGCAAGCCGAACTATGTAAGACTTTTTCGCGACGCCCAACTTCAAGTAGGAACGAAACGGGAGGAGGAAACTTCCAGCGTCTGCCAAGACGAAATGCTGGCCTGAGGCATCTATCATATAGACATGCTCCTGGCGGGAATCAACGAGCAACGTGTCCAACACGCCTGCCATGCCAAGAGACGAAACAGATGACGGATTGGCGAGAACGACACAATCTTCCGCAACGATGTTCAAGTCCTTCGTCCCTTCACTCGGAGCATCGGTACTTCTGATTAGCAAGGGCACACAAGAACCAATTTTCTTCTGATTGCCAAACCTGAGTTCGTCTCCAGAAACCGACTCCAGCTGCGCCACTTGGTACCCCTCAGGCACTGGAGCGGCGAACGGCAAGAAAAGGGTTTCCCAATTTCCGTCACAGTAGGCTTTTCTGTGGTACGAAAGTCGGCCTTTCCTTACGGCAAAAGAACGGCTACAGCGAAAGGCGCATTTGTCGTGCAACACGGTGTTGGTGAGCAATTCGTTTTCGCCAGAAGAAGTTTTCACGACGAAAGGCCACGAGGGAGGAATGATTTTGCTCTGCTCAGCGTTTACATATATAATGGTGTTCCGAGCACTCGGACGGCCTTCAAAGAATTTCAATCCGACTGGCACACTTGCTGAAGACATGTCAAGTTCGTCAACGCCCTCCCATCCAAGGCAGGCCAAGGCATCAGCCGTCCAGCCTCCCTTCAATGTCAAGCAGCCATTCGAGCGTTCTTCACTTGCGACCTCTGCGGCCACAAGCAAGCAGGCTTTGTCTTCCTGCCGAAGCACTTCCTTCTGGTTCTTCAAGCAGAAGGCACCATTGTCGATGGCGACGATCTTGTTTGGAACCCCACTCAAAGAAATCCCGCCGTTCACGAGTTTCCATAGCGCGGGAGTTTCATGCAAATTCAAGTCTGCCCCCAAATAAGCGCCGGAAGCGGATGTCATGAAGAAACAACTGTCTGGCTGACGCTCACACGTCAATGCTTCAACATTATCGTCTTCTGCCACAGTGCCGTCTTGCAGCAAATAATGCTCTGCCGCCAAGGAAGCCGCATTTTTTCCCAACACGGCCTGCTCATTTCCAAGCACGACACGCGCACCATCCTCGGGCCATTCAACGGTTTGCGGTGCGTTTCTCAAGGCATCACGTTTATAGATTCGGAGGTCTTGGGAATCACAGTTGGCATAATTTCCGAACAAGAAATTTTCCGTGTCGCTCCACAAACCAATGCTTCTTGAAGGCTCACTGCAATTTCTGAAACGGAAAACGCCGGCACTCCCCGACATTTCCCACTTCGTTTGGGGAGTTGCGCTCAGCGCGAGGCTCGTCTGTTTGGGTTTGTTCACGTAGAGATACTGATTGCCAGAACCCGACTGTAGCACGCAGGTGCCATCGCTCTGACGAACGATTTTCCAGAGTTCCGCATCGGCAACGCCTGTCAGCGACTTTTCTGTTTCAGCGACTGAGCCGAGGCGGCGTGCCACACACCGCTTGTTCTTGACGACACTGCTCAACGCATAAAAACATTGGTCGGCAGGAAGCACTGCGCCTATCACATAGAGGGAATCGGATTGGATTTCCGCCATGTCGCTCACACGCACAAACTGCCAATTCTCCACGCTCTGGGCGCAGAGATGACCAGCCGTTGCACACGACAAAACGGCGCAAAGCAAGCCAACCCATATTTTAATATATTGATACACGTGATGCGGGGGACAAGATTTCTATCACTTCATTTTTTCGTGAGCCAGCTTGATGAGATACTGCCCATATTGGTTTTTCTTCATCGGCTCAGCCAGTTCAAGCAGGCGTTCGGGAGTGATCCATCCTTTTTTAAAAGCGATGCCTTCCAAGCAAGCCACCTTTAATCCGGTACGTTTTTCAAGCACTTCGATATAGGTGGAGGCTTCGCTCAAACTGTCGTGAGTTCCCGTATCAAGCCAAGCAAAACCGATGCCGAGCGTCTGTACCATCAATTCCTTGTCATCCAAAAACTGCTGGTTAACCGTGGTGATTTCAAGTTCGCCACGCTTCGAGGGCTTGATGTGTTTTGCAACGTCAACAACCTTATTGGGATAGAAATACAATCCGACAACGGCATAGTTTGACTTGGGATGCTCTGGTTTCTCTTCGATGCTCTTGCAACTGCCGTCTTCGGCAAACTCAACAACGCCGTAGCGTTCTGGGTCGTTCACGCGATAGCCAAACACGGTTGCCTTGGCATCTTTCTCCGCCGTCTCAACCGCCGCCTGAAGCATGGCACTGAAACCGCTTCCGTGGAAGATATTGTCGCCAAGCACCAGGCATACACTATCGTCACCGATAAATTTCTCTCCGATGATGAAAGCCTGCGCCAAACCATCGGGCGAGGGTTGCTCTGCGTATGAAAAATTCACGCCGAAGTCGGAACCGTCGCCAAGCAAGCGTTTGAATCCCGGCAAATCCTGCGGAGTTGAAATGATCAGTATGTCACGAATGCCCGCCAACATCAACACAGATATCGGATAATAGACCATCGGTTTGTCGAAGATGGGGATGAGCTGCTTGCTCACACCTTTTGTTATGGGATAGAGGCGGGTTCCAGAGCCTCCGGCTAATACGATTCCTTTCATGATTATAAGATTAAGTGCAGAGGACACCCTCTGCAGTGTTAGGTATTTCAGTTGTTTGGATAAGAACTCTCCACCAATGGTGCAGAGCGTCAAGCTTGCTTGAACGCTATGCCGAGCCGAAGCTTATCTTTTGCAAAGATAGGATAAATCAAACACAACACAAAATGTGAGGCAAAGTATTGTTTCCAGATACGTTTCATTCAGCGTGTGATTTTTCAAAAGCACTTCCATTCCACTTATAAAAAAGAGGATGCAGGCACTTTCCCGCAACGTCATCCAAGTCCTTGCCGAGCGACGGAAACGACAATGCGACCTTCAAAACGGGCGCACTGCCTTCGCGTTCATCCTCCCAGCTTAGCGTGTAATGGGAATAAGCCGACAATTCTTTGAGCTTTTCCAATTGTTCGCTCCGTACATCATCAGCCGGCACGAAGAAATTCTCCGCAGAGAAATCTGGCAAAACAATGTCATTCACCAATTTCCAGTTGGCGTCATAAACACGCCAACGACTTGAAGGCAACGCCGACGTGAGGGAATGGATGCAGACACAACGGTAGGTGTCGCCAAAAGGCAAGCGCATCATCTCCCACCGACTGACGTCGCTCAAATCAATCACGAGATGATTGGCCGTTTTCTTCACCATGACAGAACTGCCACCGAAGATATTCTCTCCCTTTGCTGCCATCTGGCAATTAAACAGGTCGAGCATGTCAAGCCTGGCATTCAGCTCAAGCATTGGCAGTTCCTCTTGTGGCACATGTCTGAACAAAGTGTCAATGCTCTGAGCATGCGTCCCCATGCTCACGAGCATAAACAAAATTCCTATAATAGTTTTCAAACGTAACATTTCATTTTCTGTTGGGGTTCCTTTGACACCTTAATCATACAACCGACCGGTGCCCGAAACCAACCATCCTCAATTTTATATGATAAGGAAATCAATCGCTTCCTTTAGAACGTCCACTTTTAAATGCTTCACATGGTTGCAGACATAACGGCCGTCAAGACTAACTGGAGCCTCGGACAACTGAGTAAAATCGACCTTTCTCGTTCGCCAAACACTGATGCCCTTATGACTCAGGAAACGGCCCGTGACCAGAAGATAGATTCCATGAACCAGTTGGGTGAATTTGGGTGTTGTCACCAAACTTATGTCGAGCAAGCCATTGTAAGGCACCGCACTCGGCGTTTGGCCATAACCTCTAGCCGAACCGATGCAAAGGGTCATTGCTCGCTTGTTGACAACTTCGCCCGCGGTCGTGAATTGCAAATTATAGGTCAGTTTACTGAACAGCAACATAAAAGCAGAGAGGAAATGTGACACGGTGCGCAAGCCAAACACGCTAAAAGTCAGGTGCTTGAGATTCATGATTGAAGCTGCAGCCCCGACATTGACACAATTGAGGAAATATTCGGTCTGCTCACCATTCTTGGTTTCAATGGCACATCGCCCGACATCTATACTACGCTTTCTGTTTTCAAGCAACGCCTGAATGTTTTTGCGGTAGTCTTTAGAATAGAGACCCCAATAATGGGCAAAATCGTTGCTATAGCCAGCGGGGATGATGCCCAACGCAGGACATTTTCCATCGGGCAACGCTGCTTTCATGATACCATTGACGGCATAATTCAAGGCGGCGTCACCACCGACAACCAATATTTCCGTATAAGAATTTTTGGTCATGATGGCGGCAAAACGTTCAACGTCGGCTGAACTTTCACTGCGCACATAATCATAACTGAAACCCATTTCGTCTAAGCAGCGCCGGATTTTCTTCCAACGCCGACTCCCGCCCGGGCGCGGACTATAAATCACGCCCATCTTCTTTTCAACTTCCTGGGATTCCTGCTTTATATCTGGTGTTAACATATTTCTTTCGTTCGGTTGATTCATGCCTTCGTTTCTGGGCAAGAAGCCATACTCTTTTTTACGATTTCTCATCACAGAGCAAATTCCCCAACTGGTTGTCGCGCAGGAATTGCACGAACTCGGCTTCACCTGCTGGAGGAAGAGAAATCCACTGGATGGGGGTGCCACGGCGCTCCATGCCTCTAAACCAGGTCATCTGACGCTTTGCAAACTGATGTATGGCGATTTCCAGCTGACGAAACATTTCGTCGAAGGTCAGTTTGCCAATCAGATGCAACGTCAGGTATTTGTATTCAAGTCCGTAATAAATCAAGTCCTCGGGCTGAATACCCTCATCGAGCAACGCTTTCACCTCTGCGAGCATCCCATGTTCCAAACGTTCACGAAGACGCTTGGTAATCCGCTCGCGACGCACTTCCCGACTCACGTCAAGTCCGATGGTCAGGCTCGACAACTCGGGGAAAGGACGGTCTTCCAAAGGCGTATTCTTATAATAGTCGGCAATTTCGATGGCGCGTATGGCTCTCGAAACGGTGTCGACATCGGTCGTGTTGTGCAAGTGCTTATAAGAGGAAAGCAGCTCCGTCAATTCTTGCAGACTCTTGTCGGCAAGGGCCTCGCGCAACTGCGGATTCTGCGGAACAGGACTCAGACGGTAGCCGCGCAAAACGCTCTCAAGATAAAGTCCGGAACCTCCACACACCACGACTTTTTTTCCACGCGAACGAATGTCGTTATATGCCTCGAGAAAGTCGCGCTGGTATTCAAACAGATTGTATTTCGTTCCTGGCTCAACGATATCAATGAGATGGAAGGGGATTTTCTTGCCGTTGATTTCATACTCTTCGAGGTCTTTCCCCGTACCGAGATCCATGCGCCGATACACCTGCCGACTGTCGGCACTGATTATTTCAGCGTCAATCAACGAAGCCAACCGGACGGCAAAACCGGTCTTTCCAGAGGCTGTAGGCCCAAGAATGGTGATAATATCGTAATGGTGCATGTTCACGAGAGTTTATTTAGAGCTAAGTAATGATGAAAGCATAAGTTGGGCAATTTTAACCTGTATGTTTGTTGGTTCTGGAATTTGGAAGAGGGAGCATAGCGGACTATGTGACCGATGACAAATTTCAAAAGCGGCAAATAATACAGGGCATAAGATATAACTCCTTATTTCTCAAAATTGCACAAGTTATTTTTTACCATTACTAAGTAGGTAGTCAATATTTTATAAGCAGAGAAGAATCAGCTCGACATTGTCTTGCCACATTCTGTTCCCCAACAGCAGCCTTTCACCAGCAACGTAGCCCGCTACGCTTCCGTCAGCCGCCAACATTTCAAATACAAAAATACACACAAAATTGTTACAAAAAAAGCCGCTGCAGGATTAATACCTGCAGCGGCCTCTTTTTTTCTATGAATTACGGGATTAGCCGTTAACCTTTGCCATGTGGGCGATGAGTTCGAGAACCTTGTTAGAGTAACCGATCTCGTTGTCATACCAGCTGATAACCTTAACGAAAGTATCAGTGAGGTAAACACCAGCGTTAGCGTCGAAGATAGAAGTGTGAACGTTACCGAGGAAGTCAGAAGAAACGACAGCATCCTCAGTGTAAGCCAATACACCCTTCAATTCGCCTTCAGAGGCTTCCTTCATTGCAGCGCAGATAGCTTCCTTAGAGGCAGCCTTTGCGAGGTTGACAGTCAAGTCAACTACAGAAACATCCAAAGTCGGAACACGCATAGAGATACCAGTCAACTTACCGTTCAGTTCAGGAATAACCTTACCTACAGCCTTAGCAGCACCAGTTGAAGAAGGGATGATGTTGCCAGAAGCAGCACGGCCACCACGCCAATCCTTCAAAGAAGGACCGTCAACAGTCTTCTGAGTTGCAGTAGTAGAGTGAACAGTGGTCATCAAACCGTTTACGATACCGAACTTGTCGTTCAACACCTTAGCGATAGGAGCCAAGCAGTTAGTAGTGCAAGAAGCGTTAGAAACGAACTGAGTACCCTTTTGGTACTTGTCGAAGTTAACACCGCATACGAACATAGGAGTGTCGTCCTTTGAAGGAGCAGACATAACTACGTACTTAGCACCAGCCTCGATGTGAGCCTGAGCCTTTTCCTTAGTCAAGAAGAGACCAGTAGACTCAACTACGTATTCAGCACCTACAGCGTCCCACTTCAAGTCAGCTGGGTTGCGTTCTGCAGTAACACGGATGTGGTTACCGTTAACGATCAACTCGCTCTTTTCAACGTCAGCTTCGATAGTACCCTGGAACTGGCCGTGCATAGTGTCATACTTGAGCATGTAAGCCAAGTAGTCAACTGGGCAAAGGTCATTGATACCAACAATCTGAATGTCGCTACGAGTCTGAGCAGCGCGGAATACGAAACGGCCGATACGACCGAAACCGTTAATACCTACTTTAATCATAATTTTTTGTATAACTATTAAAATGGTTAATATTCTAATTGTCTTACAAGGAAGGTCGGAGCTTCTGCAGCTCTTCCCTTTTGCACCGCAAAGATACAAAATGATTTTTGTTCAAGCTAACAAGTTTCGTGTAAAAAATCACAAGGAAAGCATCTTTTTGTAAGCCTTTTCTCTCGGCCGCCTCTGAATGGGCACACGATTGTCAAGTAGACTTATGAGAATATGGGGTTTCATGGCTAAATTTGGCGTACGAAACTCTAAAAACGCGGAGCACCTTATAAGAGTATTCATCACACACAGCCTGGCCACCGCTCGTGCGCCGTAGCTTTTCCGAACAGTTTTTTAATCACTCCACCAGACATTTCCAAAGAATATCACAATATTTCTCAGAAAAAATAAGTATTTTTGCTCCTACAATACATATTATCCCTTTCAAGATGCAACAGAAAATCATTATCCTCGATTTCGGTTCGCAAACCACGCAGCTCATCGGCCGCCGTGTACGCGAACTGGACACTTTCTGCGAAATCCTTCCATACAACAAGTTCCCACACGATGACCCGTCGGTTATCGGCGTAATTCTGTCGGGCTCGCCCTACAGCGTCTACGACCCTGAAGCCTTCAAGGTGGACTTGTCTGAGATTCGCGGACGTCTGCCCATTTTAGGCATTTGCTATGGTGCACAATACATGGCACACACCTATGGCGGAAAGGTGGAACCAGCTGGCAGTCGTGAATATGGCCGCGCCAACTTGACGGAGTTTGATCATGCAAACCCGCTTTTCGAAGGGTTTGACGATAACTCACAGGTATGGATGAGCCACGGCGACACCATCACTGCCATTCCTGAAGATTTCCACTGCATTGCCTCCACCTCTAAGGTACGCTATGCCGCCTACCAGGCCAACGATGAAAAACTGTGGGGCGTTCAGTTCCACCCAGAAGTATTCCATTCTCTTCAAGGCAGCCTTTTGCTGAAGAACTTTGTGGTCAACATCTGCGGTAGCCGTCAAGACTGGAGCGCAGCTTCTTTTGTGGACACAACCGTTGCTGAACTCAAGCAGCAGTTGGGCAACGACCGCGTAATCCTCGGTCTTTCTGGCGGCGTTGACAGTTCGGTTGCAGCCGTATTGCTCAACCGCGCCATCGGCAAAAACTTGACCTGTATCTTCGTTGACCACGGCATGCTCCGCAAAAACGAGTTCCGCGATGTGCTTCACGATTACGAATGCCTCGGTCTCAACGTCATCGGCGTTGATGCTTCTGCGAAATTCTTCAAGGAGCTGGAAGGCGTGACGGAACCAGAAAAGAAACGCAAGATCATCGGCAAGGGATTCATTGACGTCTTTGATGCCGAAGCACAAAAGATAACCGATGCCAAATGGTTGGCACAGGGCACCATCTATCCCGATCGCATCGAGAGCCTCAACATCACTGGCAAAGTCATCAAGAGCCACCACAACGTGGGCGGCTTGCCCGAGAAGATGCACTTGCAACTCTGCGAACCGCTGAAATGGCTCTTCAAAGATGAGGTACGCCGTGTTGGCCGCCAGCTTGGCATGCCAGAGCACCTCATCACGCGCCATCCGTTCCCAGGTCCTGGCCTTGCCGTGAGAATCCTCGGCGACATCACGCCAGATAAGGTCCGCGTACTCCAGGATGCCGACGATATCTTCATCCGCGGTCTGCGCGAGTGGAAGGTGAAAGACGAGAACGGCCAGGAAGACTCCTTATATAATAAGGTATGGCAAGCTGGCGTTGTTCTCCTCCCCATCAAGAGTGTCGGCGTAATGGGCGATGAACGCACCTACGAGCGTGCCGTTGCATTGCGTGCCGTGACAAGCACCGACGCCATGACGGCCGACTGGGCCCACCTCCCTTATGAATTTATGGCGAAGGTGTCAAACGACATCATCAACCACGTCAAGGGTGTCAACCGCGTATGCTACGACATCTCTTCAAAACCGCCTTCAACAATTGAGTGGGAATAAACGTCCCCTTAAAACCCTAACGAGCAAAGACAACCGCGCTCGGAAACAGAAAAATCCCTCCGCATTCCTATGGATTTGCGGAGGGATTTTCGCATAGTTAAGTAGGTGTTCAAAATTAGTTTATAAGTAGGTGGTCAGAATTATTTTTACATTTGAAATGTTCTATCGGGATGCAGATACGCCACCTTGTTTGAAGGAGCAATGCGGGCATTGCGACTGAAAACAAGGTAAGTAGATGCGCCCGAGAGGACGTTTCAAATGTAAAAATAATGCTCTTGGCACATATATAAAAATAATTTTGACCACCTACTTATTGAATTGTCGTATTATTTTATTCCTACAGTTGCCTTGAAGAAGGAGCGTAGCGGGCTACGTGACTGATGAAAGACAGCTGTAGGGGCAAAAGAATATGGCAAGACAATATAAGACTGTGGGGTTCCTGCATGGATACTATAAAATAATTTTGAATACCTACTTACGCAAAGACAGAGGGCGCTCTGAACCCAGAGCGCCCTCTATTTAATGGCTTCGCAATCAATAAGCGAAAAGCGGATACTGCTTCATCGTTTCGTTGACACGCTGACGAACAGAGGCGATAACCCTTTCGTCTTCTGGAGCGTTGAGCACTTCCTCAATCATCTCGGCGATTTCAACCATTAGGTCTTCCTTGGCACCACGCGTGGTGATGGCAGGAGTGCCAAGACGGATGCCCGAAGTCTGGAATGCAGAACGGCTATCAAACGGCACCATGTTTTTGTTGACCGTGATGTCGGCTGCCACCAAAGCGTTCTCCGCCACCTTTCCCGTCAGTTCTGGATATTTCGAGCGAAGGTCAACCAACATAGAGTGGTTGTCCGTTCCGCCGCTGACGATGGTGAAACCGCGCTTCATCAGCTCATCGGCCAAGCAGGCGGCGTTTTTCTTCACCTGCAAAGCATACTCCTTAAACTCGGGCTGAAGTGCTTCGCCGAAAGCCACGGCTTTGGCGGCAATGACATGCTCGAGCGGACCGCCCTGAATGCCGGGGAACACCGCACTGTTGAGCAACTGGCTCATCATCTTGGTGACTCCCTTTGGCGTTTTGAGACCCCACGGGTTTTCGAAATCCTTGCCCATCAAGATAATGCCGCCACGTGGACCACGCAAGGTTTTATGAGTGGTAGAAGTGACGATATGGGCATATTTCACAGGATTGTCAAGCAACCCCGCAGCAATCAGTCCGGCAGGATGCGCCATGTCGACCATAAAGATGGCACCCACCTTATCGGCAATTTCGCGCATGCGCTTGTAGTCCCATTCACGGCTGTAGGCCGAACCGCCGCCAATAATCATCTTCGGCTTGTGCTCGAGCGCCAAGCGCTCCATTTCATCATAGTCCACACGTCCCGTCTCACGGTTCAGATTGTAACCGATGGGGTTATACAGGATGCCTGACGTGTTCACGCGCGAACCGTGAGAAAGATGACCACCATGATCAAGATTAAGCCCCATAAAAGTGTCGCCCGGTTTCAACACGGCCAAGAACACGGCAGCATTGGCCTGCGCTCCCGAATGCGGTTGCACATTGGCATACTCTGCATCGAAGAGTTTCTTGATGCGTTCAATGGCGAGCGTTTCAACTTGGTCGACAACGCCGCAACCGCCATAATAGCGTTTACCAGGATAACCCTCGGCATACTTATTGGTCAGCCAAGACCCCATGGCACGCATCACTTCGTCGCTGACAAAGTTTTCCGACGCAATGAGTTCAATACCGCGCAACTGGCGCTGGTGCTCTTGCTCAATGAGCGTAAAGATTTCTGTTTCCTGTTTCATGGTTCATCTATTTATGTGGTAAATATGTAAGTTCTAAGTAAGTGCCTGAGAACATCTCCAGCCGTTTTAAAAAGCCACTCCCGCTGTTGGAAAGAAAGCACATGCGCCATAGCATACCGATGATCGGCACGCTATGGCGCATCTTTATTTCTTATCAGCTGTTCACAAGTTTCACGTGTTCCAGGTTCTGCTCCTTCTCGCAATAGTGGCAGCGTATCACGCCAGCCTCTCGGTCTTTCACATGGAAAAGCGTCGGCATAGGTTCGTTGTTGGTGATACACTTCGGATTGGCGCACTTGACGATGCCCTTGATATCTTCGGGCAAAGTCACGCATTTCTTCTCCACGACCTCAAAATCCTTGATGATGCAGAGCGAAACATTGGGCGCAACAACCGAAAGCAGATTGAGCTCGGCGTCAGAAAAATATTTGTTCGACACCTTGATGATACTCTTGCGTCCCATCTTCTGGCTCTTGAGATTGTAACCTACCATGATGGAACTTGGTATGTCCTCCAAGTGCAGCAGACGCACCACCTGAAAGAGTTTTGAACTTGGTATATGATCGATTACCGTGCCGTTCTTGATAGCGGCAACCAGCATTTCTTCTTTCTTCATAGCTGTCTTATCCTATAATTGTTTTGTCGTTAAGCACTTCCTCCAAAGAAATACCGAGAGAATCACAAATCAAAGCCTCACGGGCGAAGAGACCGTTGTGGGCCTGCTCAAAATAATAAGCATGCGGATTGGCATCCACGTCATAAGCAATCTCGTTGACACGAGGCAGCGGATGGAGGATGCGCATATTTTCGCGGGCCTTGCGGAGCATGGCGGCCTTGAGGATATAAACGTCTTTCACGCGCTCATACTCCATCAAATCCGTGAAACGCTCGCGCTGAACGCGGGTCATATACAAGATGTCGGCACCGCTGATAACTTCTTCATTGAAGTCTTCGTGTTCTTCAAATCTGATACCATTTTCCTTGCAATAGAGTTTATACTCTTCCGGCATGGCCAATTCTTTGGGCGCGATGAAATGGAAAGTAGGGTTGAAATGGCGCATGGCCATGATAAGGGAGTGAACGGTACGACCATATTTCAAGTCGCCCACCAAATAAATATTCAGATTTTCGAGCGTTCCCTGCGTCTTGTAGATAGAATAGAGGTCGAGCATCGTTTGAGAAGGATGCTGGTTGGCACCATCGCCAGCATTGATGATGGGAACGGGCGACACCTCACTGGCATAGCGTGCAGCCCCCTCCAGATAATGGCGCATGACAATGATGTCGGCATAATTGCTCACCATCATAATCGTATCCTTCAAAGTTTCACCCTTCGAAGAACTTGTCACCTTGGGGTCTGTGAATCCAATGACACGAGCGCCGAGGCGGTTTGCAGCCGTTTCAAACGAAAGGCGCGTACGCGTTGACGGCTCGAAGAAGAGCGTTGCGACGACTTTCCCGTCCAGAATTTTCCGGTTGGGATTTTTTTCAAAAGCCTGCGCCATCTCTATCAAATACATGATTTTTTCTTTGGAGAGATTGGCAATGGTGACAAGACTGTGTTTCATACCTATTATATATAAATGTTTTTATGAATGAAACGGCTGCCTCTTTTGTAAATGGTAAACCATTACTTATCCATGATTCTTTCCGACAACGACTTATGGCAAACCTGCCAAACGACGCATTGCCGGCTCACGTAGCAACCAAGCAAAATTAAGGATTTATTTTGAGAAGGCGGCACTGTCGCGACGTTTTTTTGCAGGTTATTTTCTCAGATTTTCTTTTGCACGTAAATATTTTAGGTTTATCTTTGCGGTGTCGTATGACAAACCTCTAAAATTCCAATGAGTTATGAAAGAATTGAAAGGAACACAAACCGAGAAGAACCTCCAAACGGCTTTTGCCGGCGAATCTCAAGCCCACACCAAGTATCTCTACTACGCTTCAAAGGCAAAGAAAGACGGATACGTACAGATGGGAGACATCTTTGAAGAGACCGCACGCAACGAAAAGGAGCATGCCAAAATCTGGTTCAAACTCCTTCATGACGGTGCCATACCCTCAACGGAAGAAAACCTCAAGGATGCCGCTGCGGGCGAAAACTATGAATGGACCGACATGTATGCCGGATTTGCAAAGACTGCCCGCGAAGAGGGCTTCGAAGAAATCGCTGCAAAATTCGAAATGGTGGGTGCCATCGAGAAACATCACGAGGAACGCTACCGCAAACTACTCAAGAACATTGAAGACAAAATCGTGTTCAGCCGCGACGGAGATGCCGTATGGCAATGCGCCAACTGCGGACACATCGTTGTCGGAAAAGCCGCTCCTGAAGTTTGTCCAGTCTGCGCCCATCCGAAAAGCTATTTCCAATTGCTGGCTGAGAATTACTAACAACTGGCAACACGGCCCAAAAGCCGCTACCAACCGCTGACATAAGCAGGTGCCCGAGAAAAACACTTCAGGCACCTGCTTGCTTTACATAGGGCATGCCGTCCTGCTTTGCCCAACTTTCTGCACGCGGCAGGACACCTTCCAAACCGCCCAAGCTCAGCCTGTTCACGGTTCAAAAAACTCTTCGCTTTTCAAGATAAAACCTTGTGTCTTTTAAAGCTTCTGCATAACTTTGCATTTCCGTTCGGAGTGCCTGCTCGTATGATATATATCTGAAAAGAGAACCTCCACGGGAAAACGACAACCCAAGGCATACAAAATTTCTCTAAGATAACGGAACAACAAGCAGCACATTCCAATTATCAAAACACTGTAATCCAAAAAATCATGTCCACTAAGAACGCATTTTTCATGACGCTCGCGGCGGCAGCCGTTGCAACAGCGGCAAACGCCCAAAACCCAAAGACCGGTATTTCCGGTATGGTAAAAGACTCCATCACCAACACGCCAGAATCATTTGTCACCATCCGACTGGTTCGTCCGGGTACGGGAAAAGCCATTGCCGTTGCAACAAGCGATGAAAACGGGCGCTTTAACATAGGCCGCGCCACGGCTTCGGGGAAATACACCCTGGAAGTAGTGTGCATCGGCAAGCAAACGTTGCGCAGAAACGTATCTGTCACCAAAGGCAAACTGACCGATCTCGGCACGCTCCTCCTGAAGGAGAACGAAAGCATGTTGGGACAAGCCACCGTGACTGCGGAACGACGCCTCGTGAAAGCCGAAATCGACCGCGTTTCTTATTCCATGAAGGAAGACCCCGAAGCGCAGACCAACTCCTTGCTCGACATGCTTCGCAAGGTGCCGATGGTCACTGTCGACGGCGAAGACAACATCAAGGTCAACGGCAGTTCGGGCTTCAAGGTTTACGTTAACGGAAAGCCCAGCCAGATGATGAGTTCCAACCCGTCGCTCATCCTGAAAAACTATCCGGCTTCTGCCATCAAGCGCGTTGAAGTCATCACCGACCCAGGCGCGAAATACGATGCAGAAGGCACCTCTGGCATCCTCAATATCGTGACGGATGCTGAAACCCGCACACAGGGCTACACCTTCTCGCCCAACGTGAGCATCAACAATCGCGGTGCGTTTGGCAGTCTTTTCGGCATGACGCAAATCGGCAAACTCACGCTCTCGCTCAATTTCGGCATGGGCAGTAACAAACAACCACACAACCAGATGGCTTCGGAACGCGAAGCTTACAACGATGCCGTCAACCATCTTTTGCGCTCCAACGGCGAAGTCTTCGGACACGGCGTCTACAAATTCGGAAGCATCGACGCCAGTTATGAGTTTGACGAACACAACCTCTTGACCATTTCGGGCGGTCTGCACGGCTACCGCGGGAAGAACTACAGTTCTAACGACTACACGATGACAACTGCGGATGCCGCTCCGGTGTATTCCTACAATCTCTGGAGCAGAAACGACATGGTTTATGAGGGATATAATTTCTCGACCGACTATCAGCACACGTTCAACAAGGAAGGCCAGACCCTGACGCTTTCCTACCAGATGAACACCTCTCCGAGTTCTACCAAGACGGAGACCTACTATAACGACATCGTCAATGTGCCCTTCACGCTGAAGGACCGCTATGCTGACCCCGACAGGCATTCGGCAGAACACACGGGACAGCTTGATTTCACCACGCCTTTCGGTAAACACCAGACGTTCTCCGTCGGAACGAAATACATCTTCCGCCTCAACCGCAGCAACAGTGAGGAACTGTCGCGACCGAGCAACTCGGGCAACGATTTCGTGCGCGACGAAGTCAACAGCATCGACTATCGTCACCGAACAGACATTCTTGCAGGCTACGGCGAATATTCTTTGAAACTGGGCCCCGTGAGCACCCGTGCCGGATTGCGCTACGAATGGTCGCGCAACCACGTGTCATACCCCGATGGCAAGCGCGAAACGTTCAACGCGACATTTAGCGACCTGGTACCTTCCATCAATCTGGCATACAGTCTGAAACCGACCGTCATGCTGAAGGCTGGCTACAATCTGCGCATCGGCCGTCCAGACATTTCATACCTCTCCCCCTACGTTTCACGCCCCACGGCGGAATCGCAGAGCTATGGTAATCCGAACCTCGACAGCGAAAAGGCACACAATTTCGAATTGGGATTCAGCGCTTTCGGAACGAAACTGAACCTGAGCACCACGTTGGGCTATTCTGTTCGCACCAACGGACTGACGGCCTACACGTTCTTGAACGACAACAACATCCTGACCACGACCTACGGCAACATGCTGCACCAGAAATCGTTGACACTGAATGCCTTCATCAACTGGACGGTGGCCAAAGGAACGATGTTTACGTTCAACTGCAACTGCAGCTACGACGACTTCAAGGCCTATCGCTACTACAACAACGAGAGCGCAACCAACAACGGATTTGGCGGATTTTTCTACGGAAGTCTCTCGCAAACGCTCCCCGGAAAGTTCAAGCTCACGCTGCATGGCGGCGGCGGTCCGAAGCGTCCTTCTCTGCAAGGAAACGGAAGCGGATTCAACTTCTACGGCATGTCGATCAGCCGCTCCTTCCTCAAAGAAGACCGCTTGACGCTGACGGCACAAGCCGGCAACTTCATACACCCGAAACGCACATACCGCGAAGAGACCTACTCCAACGATTTCCGTTCTTTGAGCATGAGCGAGAACGACTTCCTGCGGTTCGGCATCGGCGTACGCTACCGTTTCGGCAGCCTCAACACGTCGGTTAAGAAAGCCAGCCGAAGCATCGAAAACAACGACGTCATCCAGCAATCGTCTTCCAACGGTTCCGACAACACTTCTGGAAGCGGACAAGGTGGACAAGTCGGCATGTAAGTTTGGATGAAAGGATAAGTCTATCCCAACCATTACTCACCCAACAACGACAAGCAGGCCAAACCTATTTACAAAGAAAATGACACCCTATCTCGATATACAACATCTCACCAAAAGCATCGGAGACCTTGTGCTCTTCGATGATATTTCCTTTTCCGTGGCTGAAGGGCAACACGTTGGCCTCATCGCCAAAAACGGTGCAGGCAAAAGCACGCTGCTCGGCATCCTTTCCGGACAGGAAGACTACGACAGCGGCGACATCACCTTTCGCAACGACCTGCGCGTGGGCTATCTGCAACAGACGCCACACTATGACCCAGCCCTCTCTGTCATCGATGCCTGCTTCAGTCAGGCTGGCGAATTGTCGGACCTGATCAGCCGCTATGAGCGCTGTCTGGACACACCAGGAAATCCTGGACTGGCCGAACTGATTGACGAAATGGAAAGACGAGAGGCTTGGGACTTCGAGCTGAGGGCGAAGCAAATTCTGACGAAACTCGACATCACGGAGTTTTCAAAACCCGTGGGGCAACTGTCGGGCGGACAACTGAAACGCGTAGCACTGGCCAACGTATTGCTGACAGACCCCGACTTGCTCATCCTCGACGAACCCACCAACCATCTTGACATCGACATGATTGAATGGTTGGAGGGCTATTTGCGACGCAACAACAAGGCGTTGCTCATGGTGACGCACGACCGCTATTTCCTCGACCGCGTTTGCTCCGTCATCCTGGAACTCGACGGGAAATCGCTCTACGCCTACCGCGGTAATTATGAATATTATCTGGAGAAACGGGAGGAACGCATCGCCGCCACCAATGCCAACATCGCCCGCGCCAACAATCTCTACCGCAAGGAACTTGATTGGATGAGGCGCATGCCCTGCGCAAGAGGCACAAAGGCACGCTATCGCAAGGAGGCGTTTGTGGAACTGGAACAACAGGCCAAAAGACGCACCGAAGAAAGGGCGGCACGCCTCGAAGTGAAGAGCGGCTACATCGGCAGCAAGATTTTCGAAGCGGAATATGTGTCTAAATCCTTCCCGCTAGAAAACGGCGGGGAGAAAGTCATCTTGAAAGATTTCTACTACAATTTCTCACGCTACGAGAAAATGGGCATCGTCGGCGGCAACGGCGCCGGAAAGAGCACTTTCATCAAGATGCTGCTCGGCGAAGTTAAGCCCGATGAGGGCCGCTTCGTGATTGGCGAAACGGTGCGCTTCGGCTATTTCTCGCAAGATGGCATGGCTTTCGACCAGCAAATGAAGGTGATCGACGCCGTCAGACGCATCGCTGAAACGATTGATTTGGGAGGCGGCCGCAAACTGACCGCCATGCAGTTTCTAACGCATTTTCTCTTTCCGCCAGCCCGCCAGCAAGACTATATCTACAAGCTCTCCGGCGGAGAACGCCGACGTCTGTATCTCTGCACGGTGCTGATGCAGAACCCCAATTTCCTGATTCTCGATGAGCCAACCAACGACCTCGACATCCCGACGCTGCAAATTCTTGAAGAATATCTGGCCGATTTCAAAGGCTGCGTGATTGTTGTCAGCCACGACCGCTATTTCATGGACCGCGTGGTGGACCACCTGCTGGTGTTTAAGGGCGAGGGCAAGGTGGACGACTTCCCTGGCAACTACTCGCAGTATCGTGACTGGAGCGAACTGAAAGAGAAGGAGGAAGAGGAAGCCAAGAAGGCCAACACACCGAAAACGGAGACCAAAGCCAACACTTGGAGGGGCGAGCAGAAGAAGCGCCTGACGTTTAAGGAGAAACAGGAGATGGCCGCCCTCGAAGTGAGCATCGAAGCGCTGGAAGAAGAGAAAAAGGAAATTGAAGAAGCGCTCTGCTCCGGCACGCTCTCCGTGGACGAACTGACGGAAAAGAGCAAACGCCTGCCGCAGCTGCAAGACGAGCTCGACGAAAAATCAATGCGCTGGCTGGAACTGAGCGAAATCGAGGGATAAAGCGGCATACCTGATGTCATGGGAAACACTGGGCAAAGTTCCCGCTGCCCTTGAAAGGTGGGGTGTTCAAAATCCAGAAAAGATCTGCGCGGTTTTTGGTCAAATAACAAATGAATGCGACACCACTGCAAGGGGCACCGCGCAGACATTTGACGGAGGTCTGAGGCGAAGCACTGTAGCTCACTTTGCTCGCAAAGTGAGGGGGGGCGAATATTATGGCGGCCAAGCACGAGCTGAAAATCCAACAAAGTCATGCCCCAGAGCGTTGGTCATGTTCGCTACGTGTTCGTGGCCCTCACTTTGCGAGCAAAGTGAGCTACAATGCTGGCGCCGCAACAGACGATTGTGTTGGCCTGTGCAAATCTCCGCTGCGAGGGCGCTACTGCTAACCTTTAATATTTCAATTTTGAACACCCTACCTGAAAGGGTAGCCTGTCCTGAGCAGGGCTTTCCCATGCTGGGCCGCAGGCAGTTTTTTCCCGCACAATCTCCACCTACTTGATATTTCAAACCCTTACACACAAACTATGACACCATTAGCAGAACGTTTACGTCCGACCACCTTGGACAATTACATCGGCCAGAAACACCTGGTTGGTGAAGGAGCCGTTTTGCGCAACATGATAGACTCCGGGCGCATCTCGTCTTTCATCCTGTGGGGACCGCCGGGAGTGGGAAAAACCACCCTGGCAAAAATCATCGCACACAAGTTGGAAGCGCCTTTCTATACGCTCTCGGCCGTCAACTGCGGCGTGAAGGAGGTGCGCGACGTGATTGACAAAGCTGGCAAAAACCGCTTTTTCTCACAGCAAAGCCCCATCCTCTTCATCGACGAAATCCACCGCTTTTCAAAGTCGCAGCAAGACTCTCTGCTTGCCGCAGTTGAAATGGGCACCATCACGCTCATCGGAGCCACCACGGAAAACCCTTCCTTTGAAGTGATACGCCCGCTGCTCTCACGGTGCCAGGTCTATGTGCTGAAGAGTCTGGAGAAAAACGATTTGCTGGAATTACTCAACCATGCCATCAACGACGACACGGTGCTCAAGGAACGCGAAGTGCAGCTCAAAGAAACAGATGCCCTGCTGCGCTACAGCGGCGGCGACGCGAGAAAACTGCTCAACATTCTGGACCTCATCACAGCCGCCACCCCAGAAGGGCCCATCGTCATCGACAACGGAACAGTCACGGAGCGTTTGCAGCAAAACCCATTGGCCTACGACAAAGACGGCGAGATGCACTACGACATCATCTCGGCCTTCATCAAGAGCATACGTGGCAGCGACCCCGATGCCGCACTTTATTGGCTGGCACGGATGATTGAAGGAGGAGAAGACCCCAAATTCATCGCTCGCCGCCTCGTCATCTCTGCAGCCGAAGACATCGGACTGGCCAACCCCAACGCCCTGTTGCTGGCCAATGCCGCTTTCGACGCCGTCCAGAAAATCGGATGGCCTGAAGGGCGCATCCCCTTGGCTGAAGCCACCGTTTATCTGGCCACGAGCGCCAAGAGCAACTCGGCCTACAAAGCCATCGACGCCGCCATACAATTGGTACGCTCCACTGGAAACGCCGCTGTTCCGCTGCATCTGCGCAACGCGCCGACAAATCTCATGGCGCAATTGGGCTACCACGATGGATACGTCTATCCGCACGACTATCCCGAACATTTTGCCCGCCAGCAATACATGCCCGACACGCTCCAGGGCAACCGCTTCTGGACGCCTGCCGACAACGCGCAGGAAGCAAAAATCAGGGAAAGAATGAGCAGATGGTGGGGCGATGGCGGCAAAAATACGGAAAAGTAAAACCCCACTGTAAAAAATAGGAGTTATTCTACAAAAAATAGAATCTGAAATTTCATTATAACGGAGATAAATTGTACTTTTGTCTTGCAATTGAAAACACAATTCACTTTATAAAGTAATACAACTATGGTAAATTACAAAGATTTAGGCTTGGTAAACACCCGTGAGATGTTCAAGCGTGCCATCAATGGCGGTTATGCAGTGCCAGCTTTCAACTTCAACAACTTGGAGCAGTTGCAGGCAATCATCAAAGCATCTTCAGAATTGAAGTCTCCGGTTATTTTGCAGGTGTCTAAGGGTGCCCGCAACTATGCTAACCCTACTTTGCTTCGCTACATGGCCGAAGGTGCCGTTCAGTATGCCAAGGAATTGGGCTGCAACCATCCTGAAATCGTCCTCCACTTGGACCACGGTGACAGCTTCGAACTCTGCAAGAGCTGCGTTGACCTCGGCTTCTCTTCAGTCATGATCGACGGTTCTTCACTTCCTTACGAAGAGAACGTTGCCTTGACTAAGAAGGTGGTTGAATACGCTCACCAGTTCGACGTAACCGTTGAAGGCGAGCTCGGCGTATTGGCAGGTGTTGAAGACGAAGTTTCTTCAGAGGTATGCCACTACACGAAGCCTGAAGAAGTAATCGACTTCACTTCTAAGACTGGCGTTGACTCATTGGCCATCTCAATCGGTACTTCTCACGGTGCTTACAAGTTCACTCCGGAACAGTGCACCCGCGACCCGAAGACTGGCAAGCTCGTTCCTCCTCCCTTGGCATTCGACATCCTCGACGCCATCATGAAGAAACTCCCAGGATTCCCCATCGTTCTCCACGGTTCTTCTTCAGTTCCTCAGGAATATGTTGACATCATCAACAAGTTCGGCGGCAAATTGCCTGACGCTGTTGGTATTCCTGAAGAGCAGCTCCGCAAGGCTTCTGAAAGCGCTGTTTGCAAGATCAACATCGACTCAGACTCTCGCTTGGCCTTCACCGCTGCTGTACGTAAGGTATTCGCTGAAAAACCAGGTGAATTCGACCCACGTAAGTACTGCGGTCCTGCACGTGACCTCATGGAGGAAATGTACAAGCACAAGATCACCGAAGTTCTCGGTTCTGACAACAAGCTTGCCAACCTCGACTAAGATTGCATCTGAAAATCAATCATCCAAGCCTGCCATAGTTACCCTATGGCGGGCTTTTTTTGACCCAAGTAATGATAAAGGAATCTATTGACCTGCCCGCGGCAGGCAGGAGGTTCAATATCCAGAAGAATTAAAGGCTGGTAGAGAGGCGACGGCGCCCTTGAAAGGTAGGGTGTTCAAGATAGAATATTAAATATTGACAGCAACGCCCTCGCACGAGAATTTGCACTGGCCCACATAATCGTCTATTGCGGCGCCAGCATTGTAGCTCACTTTGCTCGCAAAGTGAGGGCCACGAACACGTAGCGAATATAGCCAGCGCTCTGCGGCATGACTTTGTTGGATTTTTAGCCGTGTTTGGCCGCCACAATATTCGTTCCCCCTCACTTTGCGAGCAAAGTGAGCTACAGTGCTTCGCCTCAGACCCTCGCCGAATGTTCGCGCAACGCCGCAACCGCCATGCCATTAGGCTCAAAACCGCACAAAGGTTTTCCCGGCATTGACATTATCAACCTTTCTTGCCCCTGTGCCTTAAGACAAAGTCATCTACTCGCGGCCGCGAGTAGCATTACCCTCGGCCGCGGGTAGCATTACCTTCGGCCGCGGGTAGCTCTACCAGCGGCCGCGAGCAGCGAACTTGTCATAGGTCTCGGTGGGACTTTTAAACAATTCAGGGAGAATCAATGATAGGCAAGAGTATTTTAGAACATATTCAAACGCCCCACAAATCAATTTTGTCCCGAAGATATATCATTGATTGGAAATAATTGAGTAAATTTGTCTCTTACTACATAAACAAATAAAAGCCCATATTATGATTTTCGTCATCTCAAGTTCCATATTGTCTGCACGCCTGCAAGCCATTGGCCGCGTTATCATTGCGAAAAACAATTTGCCCATTCTCGACAGTTTTCTCTTTGACATCCAAGACAAGACACTGACCATCACCGCGTCTGACAACGAAACCACCATCAAGACCTCAACCGAACTGAATGAAAGCGACGGCAATTTCAAAATTGCCATCAACGCCAAGACGATACAAGATTCCATCAAGGAAATTCCTGAGCAGCCGCTCAAGTTCTCCATCAACGAAGAAACCAAGGAAATCACCGTTTCATACCAGAACGGTCAGTATAACTTCATGGGACAGGACGCTGGAGACTACCCCACTCCGCCTGCCATCACCGACAACGTGAAAACGCTGACGCTTTCAACCGATGACATGCTCAGCGGTCTTTCACGCGCCTTATTTGCAACGGCAGAAGATGCCATCCGCCCCATCATGAACGGCGTCTATTTCGATTTCACGGGCGAGAAACTCACCATCGTGGCAAGCGACGGCCACAAACTGGCCATGAGCGAAATGAACAATGCCCAATACACGGAACAGGGTGCTTTCATCTTCCCGAAAAAACCTGCATCGCTGATTAAGAACATCCTGCCGAAAGAGGAGAAGGATGTCAATATGCAGGTGAGCGAGAAAAACGCTGTGATAAAGACAGAGAATTTCACCATGACCTGCCGTCTCATCGAAGGACACTACCCCAACTATCGCAGCGTCATCCCGCAAAACAATCCCAACCAAATCAACGTCAACCGCAATGCGCTCCTCAGCGCCCTACGCCGCGTGTTGATTTTCTCCAACGCCAACAGTGCGCTGGTGAAACTCCAAATCGTGTCCAACAGAATTGAAGTATCGAGCCAGGACATCGACTTCTCCATGTCGGCACAGGAGTCGCTGATCTGCGACTACAACGGCATGCCCATCAGCATCGGTTTCAAGGGAACGTATCTGCTCGAACTGCTCAATAACCTCGACGGGGAGGAAATCAACATCTATTTGGCCGACGCCAGCCGTGCCGGCATCTTCGTTCCCGCCATTCAACCTGAAAACGAAAAAACCATCATGTTGCTGATGCCCATGATGCTAAACGAATAACAATGAAACTGAATCTCACACGACCCATCATATTCTTCGACATCGAAGCCACCGGACTGAACATCGCGCAAGACCGCATCGTGGAACTCTGCTACATCAAGGTGTTCCCAAACGGCAACGAGGCTTCTGAAACGCTGCGCTTCAACCCGGGCAAACACATCTCTGAAGAAGCAAGCGCCGTCAACGGCATTCACGACGAGGATGTGGCCGACTGCCCGTCGTTTAAGGAAAAGGCCAAAGACTTGGCAAACACCTTCCACAACTGCGACATGGCGGGCTTCAATTCCAACCACTTCGACATTCCGTTGCTCGTGGAGGAATTCATTCGCGCCGGCGTTGATTTCGACATTTCGAAATGCCGCTTTGTCGACGTGCAGAACATCTACCACAAGCTGGAACAAAGAACGCTCTCGGCGGCCTATAAGTTCTATTGCGGAAAAGATTTGGAAGAGGCCCATACGGCGCTGGCCGATACGAAGGCCACCTACGAAGTGCTTCAAAACCAGCTCGACCGATACCCAGATGATCTGAAGAACGACATCGCCTTCTTGGCTGAGTTCTCACGCCGCAACAACAACGTGGACCTGGCGGGCCGCATCGTTCTCAACGAACAAAAAGTGCCAGTCATCAACTTCGGCAAATACAAAGGCCGTCCGGTGATGGACGTGTTGCGACACGACCCAGGGTATTACGCATGGATCATGCAAGGTGATTTCCCGCAAAACACGAAACAAACTTTCATGCGGTTTAAACTTCAACTGCTCTGACCGTTTCCATTCACGATTCGAACTAACAAATATGCAACAAGATAAGTCTCTCAAAGGCAAACACATCGTTTTGGGCATCACCGGAAGCATCGCAGCCTATAAAGCCTGCACGCTCATCCGCCTGCTGATAAAGGCCGGAGCGGAAGTACAGGTGGTGATCACGCCCGCAGGAAAGGAGTTCATCACGCCGATTACGCTGTCGGCGCTCACCTCGAAGCCCGTTATCTCGGATTTCTTTGCACAACGCGATGGCACCTGGCACAGCCACGTGGCTCTCGGACAATGGGCCGACGCCATGATTATCGCTCCTGCCACGGCCTCAACCATCGGGAAAATGGCCAACGGCATTGCCGACAATATGCTCATCACGACTTATCTCTCGATGAAAGCTCCAGTGTTTGTTGCACCAGCCATGGACCTCGACATGTTTGCCCACCCAACGACCACCGAGAACCTGCAAAAGCTCAAGCGCCACGGGGTGTCGGTCATCGAACCTGCAACGGGCGAACTGGCCAGCCATCTGGTGGGCAAGGGACGCATGGAGGAGCCTGAGGAGATTTTCAACCATCTGCAACGTTTCTTCCAACGGAGCCAACGCCTGGCGGGAAAGAGAATCCTCATCACGGCAGGCCCCACCTACGAGCGCATCGACCCGGTGAGATTCATCGGTAATTTCTCCACGGGAAAAATGGGCTTCGCCTTGGCTGAGGTATGTGCCCAGGAGGGAGCGGAAGTGGAACTGGTGGCTGGGCCTGTTTCTCTCAAAGAAAACCACCCGAACATCCACCGAACGGACGTTGAAAGCGCACAGGAGATGTATGAAGCGGCCAAGGCGCTCTATCCCGACGCCGATGCGGCCATTCTCTGCGCGGCCGTGGCTGATTTCACACCGGCTGAGGTGGCCGACGAGAAAATCAAGCGCAAAGGCAACGACTTGAACATCCAGCTGAAACCGACGCACGACATCGCGGCTTCGCTGGGACAAATGAAGCGCGAGGGACAACGCCTCGTTGGCTTTGCCCTTGAAACACAGGCGGAACAAGAGAATGCAACGGCCAAACTGCATAAAAAGAATTTCGACTTCATCGTGCTCAACTCTCTCAGGGATGCTGGAGCTGGCTTTGCGGTCGACACCAACAAAGTGACCATCCTCTCAAAGGATGCCTGCCAAGAATATCCCTTGAAGAGCAAAAAGGAAGTGGCACACGACATTGTGAACTGCCTATGCGATTTATTCTGATTTTTTCTTTCTGCTGCTCGCTCTGCCTGCTGCGCCCTATGGCGGCGGCCGCACAGGAGCTGAACGCCAACGTCACGGTCAACCACCAGCAAATCCAACAAACGAGTACGGGTGTTTTCGAAGCACTCGAAACAGCGCTGAAGGCGTTTATGAACGAACGCCAATGGACGAACCTGCAATTCAAACCGCAAGAACGCATTAACTGCAATTTTGCCATCACCGTCACAAAATACAAGGACGGCGACAACAGTTTTGAATGCAAGATGATGGTGCAGAGCTCACGCCCTGTTTTCAATTCCAACTACAGCACCACGGTGTTCAACACGCAGGACGCGAACTTCAATTTCACTTTTCAGGAATACGACAAACTGGAGTTCCGAACGGACGTGATTGACAACGACCTGACGGCCATGATGGCTTATTATGCCTACCTCATCATCGGTCTCGACATGGACACGATGGCGCCTGAGGGCGGTACGGACTACCTGCGCACGGCGCAAACGATTTGCAACAACGCGCAGACGCTGACGAAATCGGCCAAAGGATGGAAGGCGTTTGACGACGGCAAAAACCGCTATGCCATCATCAATGACTACCTCGATAATGCCATGCAGCCTTTCCGACAAATGCAGTATAAATATTACCGGCAAGGACTTGACATCATGGCCGAAAGTCCGGAACGCGGCAGAGCGGCCATCACTGATGCCATCGCGCTGCTCAAGGAGGCACGGGCCAACAAGAGCCTGAGCATGCTGCCGCAACTTTTCACGGAATACAAACGCGACGAATTGGTCGGCATTTACCAAGGGAAAGGAACAGGGAAGGACAAAGAGGCCGTTTACGAAACGCTTTCCAATATCAATGCGTCGCAGAATAGTTATTGGAATAAGCTGCTGAAATAAGATGCGTATTTAAAGGTTGGGGGGCAAAATCCAGAAAATCTCTGTGCGGTTTTGAGCCAAATAACATGGCGGGTACGACATAGCTGCAAGGGGAACCGCGCGGACATTTGGCGGAGGCCTGGGGCGAAGCACTGTAGCTCACTTTGCTC